>JACCDN010932466.1_pt1 | contig 29435 bp, 23 predicted proteins | sample 7441691 | NCBI WGS metagenome assembly JACCDN01 (sample SAMN15323439, study PRJNA562643) | freshwater metagenome | isolation source: river surface water | place: USA:Blue River Watershed | collected 2017-08-16 | reverse complement strand
CGGCCCATAATTGGACATGCGATGTGTTTGGCGAGGATGGCCCCTCGAAGTAAACGAGGGGCCATCCGTTTATATCTCCGTACGTTCAGCCAAGGTGAGAGCGTCGTCAATATCAACTCCAAGGTAGCGTATTGTGTTCTCTATTTTGCTGTGGCCCAGCAATATTTGCACGGCGCGCAGATTGCCGGTGGCCTTGTAAATCAACGAAGCTTTCGTCCGACGCAGTGAATGCGTGCCGAATTCTCTCGCGTTCAGTCCAATCGCTGATACCCATTCGTCAACAAGGCGTGCGTATTGTCGGGTGCTAAGGTGCTGGGAGCATTTAACGCGGCTCGGAAAAACAAAATCGTCGAGAGACCCGCCGCGTCGTTCGAGCCATGCAAGAAGGCTCTTGCGGCAATCTGTCATCAATTCAAATTGGACAGGGCGGCCTGTCTTTTGTTGAACGACAGTGGCGCGATTTCGAATACTGCCACCACTCACGACATCGCCAATCTTTAATTTGATGACATCGCATCCGCGCAACTTACTGTCGATCGCTAGATCAAACAGCGCTCTGTCCCGCATCCGTCTGTGCTCATCGAGATAGAAACGAATTGCCCATACGTCGCGCGGTTTAAGAGGGCGCTTGGCGCCGACCATACTTCCCGCGTTCCACGGTCTACGCTCACGCGCACCTGGATCGAGATTTGACATACCCATAACACTTCTCCTTTGGCCGGAATGGCCACGAGAAGAATACACCTGTTATTGAAGGGCAGCGTTTGGGCCGAGAGCGGACTGTCTGCTTTGTAATGGTGCAATACGGGAGCAGCACCATCTGACTTGATTGCTTAACTCAAAAATTTACTGAGTCGCGACTCAATTAAGTCCTTGCTCAGTTAATTTTGTTGTGGCATGTGGGCAGCATGGAGAGAGTTGTAAAAATTAATTCTACGTCAACCGCGCCGGCAAAAGTGCGTGTTCGTGGCGTTTCCAAGAACTCGGCGGAAGCGCAGCGCAAGATTCTTGATTCGGCAACTTTGCTTTTCGGCGAGCGGGGCTTCGCTCGCACCAAGACTGACGAGATCGCCGACCACGCAGGCTACAGCCAGGCAGCGATATTCTTTCATTTCAAGACTAAAGCCGGTTTGTTGGAGGCATGTCTTAAAGAAGCGCTGGCACGCGCCAAAGCAAATCTGGTGCTAGCCGAAAATTCTGGAACCATCGATTTGATCCAGCGCCTCGACAGGGCGTTCGATAATTCAACGACGGCGGACTTTTTTGCGAGGATTTTGGTTGAATTTGGAGACAATTCTACAATCCGTCCGGTTTATGCGAATTTTCATGAGCATTTACGCCAGTTGATAGCTTCGGAGTTAACTCGCGAAACGGGTGTGGAAGGACGACGGACATATCTTGCCGCTGCATCAATCCTTGCCATGATGGTTGGCGTCCATGCCGAGCAAAGATTGGAGAGCGCGCGCTTAACGCGCAGCGATTTCAGAGAAATGTTGATTGAGGTGACGCGGTTGGTGCTGTGTGATCTTGGAAAGCCCGTAGGGACCGGGCCATGATTTAAGTCCTAAATTAGATACAAAAAAGAAGTTCAATTCACTCGCTGCTTCAGCGGGATAGGGAGGTTTTGTCTATGAAACAGGGTAAATTTCGACTTGCATGTGCAAGCAGCATAACCATTGCGGTCGCATTATGGGCCGCACCAGCGATGGCGCAGGGCGCGTCCGCAGATTCTGACGGCATCGAGGAAATCGTGGTTACCGCCCAAAAGCGCGCACAATCGCTCCAAGACGTACCAATGGCTATCTCGGCTGTTTCCGGGGATACTTTGCGCGATGCGGGTACAATCGGCATCGATGGCCTCGCCAATCTTGTCCCCTCGCTGGCGACAGTTTCCAACAACCAGCCGCTGGCGCAAAGTTATCGCATCCGCGGGCTTGGAACCGATCCGAATATCCCGACGTTCGAACCAAGCGTCGCGCTTTTTATCGACGGTGTTTACTTGCCGCGCACGGGTCTAGGCGTAGAAGATCTGGTCGACATCGAGCGGATTGAGGTCCTGAAAGGGCCGCAGTCGACGCTCTATGGCAAGAACGCAACCGCCGGAGTGATCAGCGTCATCTCTGAGCGTCCCGCAAGTGAGTTTGGCGGTAGCGCCGAAGCATCAATCTCCAATATCGAGGGTGGCCGCAATGCAACCGCGATGCGCTTTGCCGGTTCGCTGACCGGGCCACTTTCCGACCGGGTGCGGGTGCGCCTGACAGGGGTTTATTACGATGCAGGCCCACAGTTCCGCAACCTGACACCAGCTGCCGAGCAGCCGAACGAGATGAAACGTTATGCCCTGCGCGGTCAGGTCGAATTCGATATCGCGGATTCGGTTACTGTCAATCTCACGGGCGCCCGTAGCGAGGTACTGGACAACAACGGCACCAATTCCGACTGGTTCCGCGGAACCCCCACAGAGCCGAGCTTCTTACTGGACAACAACGCAGCGCTTAATGCGCGTTTCGGTGTGACCGCATGTCCGGATAACAATCCGACCAACCGGGTTATCTGCACTACCGACCCGAACCGTTCGAACAGTACGTTCGATATGGCTTCGGCGACTGTCACGGCTGATCTTGGATTGGCGACAGTGACGTCTATCACCGGATGGTCGCAGTATAAAAGTGGCCTGCTGGCGACCGATATTGATCAGGTCTCATTGCCATTGTTCACCTTCCGTGACACGCAACAAGGCGATACCTTCTCACAGGAAGTTCGCTTGGTTTCGCCATCTGGAGGCACCTTCGAATGGCTTGTGGGCGGCTATTATCTCGACACCAGCTTCGAGCGTGGTGATCGAGGTCAGGCACCAATGTTCGAAGTGCAGGCCGCTGCGCCCTTGTTTTCCATCCCCGGCGCACCTTCGCCGCTGATCGTTTATGGTCAGAACGGCGACAAGGGATATCTCGATTCCCGGGCAAGTTCTGAATATTTCGCGCTATTTGGGCAGGCAAACTATCGATTCAGCGACATGTTTGCGTTTAGCGGCGGGCTACGCTGGCAGACCGAGACGAAGAAAGCGTCGATCAACAACAGAACGACTTTCACACCCAACCCTGGCCTGCCCGCAGGCCACCCTTTGGCTGGTTTGAATTTCTTGACGGCAGTGTTGGTACCCTCGGCAACTTTCCCCGCAGGCGTCAGGATCAATGGCCCCTTACCTGACGTGAAGGACGACAACATAACCTGGAATATTACCGGTAACTTCACGCCGAATGACGACACTCTAATCTATGCAAGCTTTGCCCGCGGTACCAAGTCGGGTGGGCACAATATCGGCTTCGGCAATGCCATTCCAGCCCAGCGTGGGTTCGGTGCTGAAAAGGTCGACAACTGGGAAGTGGGCGGCAAGTTCGACCTTGCCGATCGTCGGGCGCGTCTGGCGGTCAGCCTGTTCCGATCCGACTACAGCAACTACCAGAACGCAGGCTTTGTCGGGCTGCAATATCTCGTCAACAATGCGGATAAGGTACGCGTGACCGGTGCGGAGGCCGAAGGTACCTTCCTGCTCGGCGAAGGACTGACTATGAACCTTGGTGCGGCCTATGTTGACGCCAAATTCCGCAAATATACCGGTGGTGCCTGCTACTTCGGTCTGGCCCCGAATTCCAATCCAACTTCGACAGGGGCTTTCACAAGCTGCGATCTGTCGGGGCAGCAACTGCCACTCGCACCCAAGTGGCGCATGACTGCAGCGTTGCAATATGAGCGTTCGGTCTCGATTGGTGAGCTTTACGCCCGCACCGACGTTAACTGGCAGGGTAAAGCGAACACCAACAGCGCTAGCCTTGATCCACGCGCTTTGCAGGATGCTTACGCGCTATTGAACGCACGGCTTGGCCTCCGTTTGGAAAATGGACTGGATCTCTCTGTCTGGGCCAACAACTTGACCAACAAGACTGTGGTAAATCAGTCGGGTGTGTTGAGCTTCTTTGGCACGACGTCTGGCTACCAGAACTATCTGGGAGCGCCCCGCCAGATCGGTGCAACGGTTCGGCTAGGGTTCTGATCGATGATGAGCGGAGGGCGCCTATTTGCTGGTTTCGCGGCTTCGGGCGCGCGGCGGTTGCTGCTCTCCGCTCTCATTCTCATAAGCTTTGTCAGCTTGCCCGCGCAGGCTGAAAACTCGGAGATCCTGACGCTCGGTACGATGGCCGGGCCGATGGCAAACACAGAACGTAGCCAGCCAGCCACGTTACTGAGCTGGCAGGACGGAATGATATTGGTTGATGCCGGTGACGGTGCCGTCGATCAGCTGGCACGTGCTGGCGTCAATTCTGTGATGCTCAAAAATGTGGTCATCACGCATATTCATGCAGACCATATTGGTGGGCTGTTTGCCTTACTCTCCCGTCGTTACCAGTTGATGGATCCCCCGATTACTATTTACGGTCCGCCGGGAACACGGGCTATGGTGGCTGGGTTGGTCTCGGCCATGGAACCGCTCATGCTCACGAGTCCAGCGCTGCCCGGAATGCCGCTGCGGTCTCCGGCAGACGGGGTCAAGGTCGTCGAAATTGGCGATGGGGCAGAGGTGATCATTCAGGGCGTGAGCGTAAAGGCGGTTGCTAACACCCATTATAACTCGGGGAATAATGTTCCGGATTCCCTGCAATCACTCTCGCTTTCGCTTCGGTTCGAACTGCCAAGACGTAGTGTCGTTTTGACGGGAGACACTGGACCAAGCGATGCCTTAACTGCGCTCGCCCGGAATGCAGATGTGCTGGTGTCATCAATCCTTGATCTTGACGCAGCCGTAGTCGCAATTCGGAACAGCAGGCCTAATGCGCCACCAGCCTTTTTTGAAACGGCGCGCAGACATTTTGCGCAACATCATCTCAGCCCGCAGGCCGCTGGCCAGCTAGCCCAATCCGCTGGCGTGAAACGCATAGTGTTCACGCATATCGGGATCACACCCGATCGGATGAAAGCTGCAAAAGCAGAGCTTGCCATCAATTGGAACGGACCTGTTGTATTCGCACATGATCTAGGTCGTTATTAAGGGAGACGCGGCGTTGGCCATTATTGATTTCTTTGATCGTGGTTGGGATATGGACGGCACCGCAGTCGCGTATATTCAGGATGATCGGTCCTATAGTTTTGACGAGGTCGGTCAGCTTTCATGCCGCATCGCTAACAAGCTGATCGCGCTGGGCCTACCCAAGGAGAGCAAGGGCGCGATCTGGTCTGCGAATGATGTGACCGCTTGGACGTGTACGTTGGGCCTTTGGCGCGCCAATATGGCGTGGATACCTGTCAATCCTCGGAGCGCCTCTGACGACAACCGCTTTATCCTCGATAGCTTTGACTGCGAGATATTATTTTACCAGTCGGCATTTGCCGAGACCATTGCTGCATTGCGCTCAGAATTACCCAAGGTGAAACATTGGATCTGCATCGACGCCGATCTGCCAGATGCACCGTTGTTGACGGACTGGTGCGACAGCGTCCCTGCGACCAAGCCGAGCATCATCGCAGGCCTCGACGATGTTTTTGTTGTTATGCCCACAGGCGGCACGACAGGCACCCCCAAAGGTGTCATGAACACGCATCGCGGCATTAGCGTAAGCCTTGGACACTTTCTGATTGTGCTCGCCTATCGCGACGGAACGAAGCCGGTCAATCTTGCGGCTGCACCGATGACGCACACGGCCGGATTGTTGTCTTTACCATGCACCGCACAAGGCGGCACCGTCGTCATATTGACCAAGCCAGACCCTGCTTTGCTCGTGCAGGCAATCGTCAAGCATCGCGTGACCGAGTTCTTCCTACCGCCGACGGTTATTTACGCATTGCTGGACGCGCCAGGGATTGAGAAGGTCGATTTCTCCAGCGTGCGTTACCTGCTATATGGCGCCGCCCCTATGTCTGTCGAAAAGCTGAAGCGGGCTATCGCTTTATGGGGCCCCATCATGTGCGGAGGCTATGGCCAAAGCGAGGCACTAGGCTCCATTTCCAACCTGCGACCGGACGAACATTTTGATGGGGGCGTGCTGGCAAGCGACGAACGCCTGTCCTCGGTTGGCCGTCCCAACCCGCTAGTTCGCGTCGAAATCATGGACGATGAAAATCGCATCCTACCGCGTGGCGAGACGGGCGAAATCTGTATCCGCGGAGATCTCGTTATGAAGGGCTATTATAAGGCCCCTGAAAAGACTGCCGAGACAATAATCGATGGCTGGCTGCATACGGGCGACGTGGGCCATATTGATGCCGGCGGCTATCTACATCTCACTGACCGCAAAAAAGACATGATCATCACCGGTGGGTTCAATGTTTATCCGGCGACCGTGGAGCAAGTCATCTGGAGCCATCCGGCTGTTCAGGATTGTGCTGTCATTGGCGTCCCTGACGTCAAATGGGGAGAGGCAGTCAAGGCCGTGATTGAACTCAATCCCGGACAGAGCGTAAGCGCCGAAGAAATTATAGCGCTTTGCAAAGATAAACTGGGTGGCGTGATGGCCCCCAAGACCGTCGACTTCATCGAACGGCTGCCGCGTAGCCCGGCGGGCAAAGTGCTCAAGAAAGACCTACGTGAAACCTATTGGCTAGGTCACAGCAAGAAGATTTGAGAGGTAACCCAATGAGTAACATCTATATTGCCGGAATTTCCATGACCGTCTTCGGTCGCCATTTTGAGCGCAGTCTGGACGATCTGGCCGGCGAAGCGCTGGATGGCGCCTTGAAGGACGCCGGGTGCAGCAAGGAAGACATCGGCACCGCTTTTTATGCCGGTATCACCAATGGCCCTCTGCAAGGTCAATTTGCCATTCCGGGGCAGGTGGTTCTGGGCAAGCTCGGCGTGGATGGCATTCCGATTTACAATATTGATAATGGCTGTGCCGCCGGTAGTTCTGCCTTCGCACTGGCTGTGCAAAGTCTAAAGGCCGGGGTTACCGACGTCGCATTGGCCATTGGTGCCGAAAAAATGAACGTTGAAGACAAGCTGTCGGTGCTAAAATTGATGGAAGCCGGCTGGGATGTCAGCCGTGCCGACGAAAATTACGCGCGCCTCGTTAAGCTGGGTGAAGGCGTGGTCCCACCTGAGGGGTCGGAATCGGACAAGCCATTCAGCCGCTTCATGTCAATCTATGCGGCACTTTGCCGCAATCATATGGCCAAATGGGGTACAACCCAGCGGCAAATCGCCGCCGTTTCTGCGAAAAACCACCAGCATTCGGTGCACAATCCATGGTCGCAATTCCGCAAGTCCTTCACCATCGATGAAGTCCTTGGTTCACCGCCAATCAGCTATCCCCTGACGTTGCCGATGTGTGCACCGGTAACAGATGGCAGCGCCGCCGCAATAATCTGTACCGAAGAAGGCCTGAAGCGCATCGGCGCTGACCGTAGCCGCTGTATTAAGGTCGCCGCCAGTGTCGTGCGTTCGGCGAGTAGCCGCAGCATCGACCAGCATGAACTTAACCTCGCCCGTCTGGCGGCAAATCAAGCTTATGAAATTGCAGGTCTCGGCCCCAGCGACATGCACGTCGCGGAAGTGCATGATGCTGCAGCCATGGGTGAAATTATTCAGGTCGAAAATCTTGGTTTCGTTGAAATGGGACAGGGCGGGCCTGCTGCAGAACGCGGCGACTTCACCATCGGCGGCCGCATTCCGGTAAACCCATCAGGCGGTCTGGAATCCAAGGGACATCCTTTGGGCGCGACCGGCATCGGGCAGCTATACGAACTGGTAACGCAGCTTCGTGGTGAGGCAGGCCCGCGGCAAGTCGAAGGTGCGCGACACGCTATTCAGGAAAATGGAGGCGGCAATATTGGCGTTGAAGAAGCTGCCGTTGCCATTCACATTCTCACCAAATAATCGGAATATATTATGCGCTTAATTGACCTAACCGTCTTGCTGGATCCCGCCAATCGGGAAAAACTGCCGCCAGCGCTGCAACATGCTGCTGGAGTTGTTGCCCCTCGGATCGACTACAACAATCCAGCTGAACAGGCGGGGAAGGACGAATTTTGCGCAAGTCTTGGCTGCACCCATGCGGACTTGCCGGATGGCGAAGGCTGGGGGTCTGAGAGTCTGAACGACTTCAACTCTCATTGCGGCACGCACGTCGATGCGCCCTTGCATTCGGGCACGCAATGCGAGGGCAAGCCTGCCCGGACAATTGACCAGATAGACCTCAATGAACTGTATCGCCCCGGAATGGTGCTTGACCTGCGGCCGTGGGCAAAGGGCGGCGAATATATTACGCCCGATATGCTTGATCGCGCCATTGCAACGGTCGGGCGTGCCGTTGCACCCGGCGACGCGGTGCTGCTGCGTACAGGCCAGGAAGCCTATACGATGGATGATCCGCAATTCTATAATCAGCCAGGCATGTCGGCGGAATCAACACTCCGCCTTACTAGTATGGGCGCAACTATCCTCGGCACTGATGCAGTTGGCTGGGACCTCCCATTTCGCTTGATGAACACTAAATGGCAAGAACAGGGTGACAAGACACTGCTGTGGGATGGGCATAAGGCCATCACCAAGCGTGAAGCCTTCATTGTGCAGCAACTGTGCAATCTTTCCGCATTACCGCCAACCGGCTTCCATGTTGGCTTCTTCCCAATCAAGCTTGCCCGTTGCAGCGCCGCCCCGTCGCGCGTTGTTGCCTTTGTTCCAAATTGATTGGGTGATGACATTTACAGCTCTTTCACCGTTGGTTGGACTTGGCCACGGCCTGCGTTTTACCGAAAGTCCACGTTGGCGGCAGGACCGGTTGTGGTTCATCGACATACACGATTCAGCGGTGAAGTCAGTCAGCCTTGCTGGCGATTTGCGGACCGAGATTGTATTGCCGTTTAAGCCGAATGGCTTCGGTTTCTTGGCCGATGGCAATGTCGTTTTCAGCGACGCCCTTCACCTTGCGTTCAAGCGCTGGGATGGGTCGGTGCTCCATAACCATGCCGATTTATCATCAACCAGCGTGTTCTGCTTGAGCGATGCTATTGCCGATGATGCGGGACGAATCTTTGTAGGCGACATAGGCTATAATTTTTGGAACCCAGACGCAGCTCCAGTAGATAGCTGCGTCATCACGCGCATTGAATCAGATGGCTCAGTGACCAAGGCCGCCGAAGGTCTCAGCTTTCCCAACGGTATGGTCATCACGGACGGTGGCAAAACGCTGGTTGTCGCCGAAACCAATGGTTTCCGGCTGACCGCCTTTGACATGGATACATATGGAAATCTCTCAAACCGCCGCATTTGGGCGCAACTGCCTGAAGGCGTCCAGCCTGATGGCATCTGCCTTGATAGCGAAGGCGCAATCTGGGTTGCCAATCCGGCTGGTAACCCATCTGTATTGCGCGTGCGTGAAGGCGGAGCTGTGCTTGATACAATCGATCTCGACACGCATGCGTATGCCGTTGCAATGGGCGGTCCGGAGGGACGCCACTTGTTCATCTGTACCTCCGCAAGCCACGATCCCGCCGAGATAGCGACAAGCCCGAGCGCACAAATATTGGTTACCGAAGTGGTTGGGCCCTAGCACTAAGAGTGTCAGCTTTTAGATAAATCCGTTTCGAGCTCGAAAGGCGACTTTTTGGGCGCATAGCAGAACGGCCGCAAATAACCTGGCCTTTTGGGATGATTATATTCCCCGAAGTCTTCGACATTATTTGCTCTGAATGGCTGATGATGACCAGTGAATATGAATTATGCGCCACCGCCCTTCGGTTTTGCGCAGCACCATCGTTTCAACCGATCGACTATTAATCGGGCGATCACGGAAGGTTCCTTTTACGAACTCAACGCTCATAACGGATGAGAGGTTTCCGTAGGAAGCGATCGTTTGGCTGACGGGCGTTCTCGTTGTCGCTGCACTGAAGGCCGCGTCGGACTTGAGATGGTGGGTTTCATATTCGGCACGATTTCGTTCGACCCCGCCGGACTCAAAAATGACGACATCTTCAGCCATTAGGTTGAGCGCCGCAGTGGCGTCGTCGCGCTTCAGCGCCGCATGGAACGCATTTACAACGTCAGTTGGCGTATCGAAATTGGCAGTATCCGATTGGAGTGACGGGTTAGTCGCTGATGACATTGCATGAGCTTCAGGATGAACAACTGCCAACATTAATGGGGTCAGGGCTAATCCCAGAAGGCGTGCTGTTCGCACCGCTGAAGCATGTTGGATTTTCATAATCTTCTACCCCTCGTTTTGGTAACCGTAATTGGCAGGATTTAGTGGCCCAACGGAGACATAGTGCCGATGAAAGCAACCAGCCCGAGAACTGCTAAGGCCAATGTGACCTCTGCTGCAAGGCTGGTCCGTAGTTTTGATAAAGTGGAGTTAACATCGTCAGCTGGGGTTTGGTATATTCTTGAATGTCGCCGTCCAAGAATGGCATTCCGCGCAGCGAACAGCAGCATGATGCCAACTAGCGAAATCTTTGCGGCAAACAACCAACCATAATCCGTACTCAACACGTCTGCGCTGTTATCCAAACCGAAAATAAGATGCGCATTAACCAGTCCCGTGAAGCTAACAGCGAAAACCAGAAAAACACCCAGCGGAGCGAACCTATGCATGTCAGAAAGCAAGGCGATAGGTGCGATCATGTCCGGTCTGCGGGAAGCAACGCGGGTCAAATAAACGAACCAGCCAATTGCGCCAAGCCATAAACCAGCCGCCCAAAGATGCGCCGCATCGTTTAACCTGTGTATTGTGCCCAACGTGCCTTCTGTTGCTGCAGCATGGCCGTTCCAAGCAAGCGTGGTGAGGGCCAGCCCAAACAAACAAGCTGCAACTATCGCTCCAAATGTTAATCTGCCAAATAGAATCAAAGTAAAAGCGGCAGCGCTAAGAAGCCCAAGCCGAAATAGAAACGACCATCCAATGCTGGTCGACACCACCATCGCCTCGATTGTGGCCCATTCTAGTTGCCAGACAGGCTGCGCCATCATGGCGGCGATACTCAAAAACATTAATGTGATGGTCAGGACAGGTGCCACCACCGCAGCAACTGCCAGTGCACCATTATTCTTACGCTTAGACTGCTGCGCCAATGTTTCGCGTAACCCGATGCAGCGAAAAGCCGTTATCCCAAATAGACCCAATAACAGCGTGTAATGGGCAAAACGCAATAATGGATATAGCCAGCCGTCCATGGTCACGGATTAGCTGACTTTAAAGCTGACTTTTCCGATCATGCGGTGACCGTCTGCACCGGCCGCCTGCCACCGGACTTCATAGCTTCCTGCACGAAGCGGTTGGCGCAAGCTCAGAGTTAAGGTCCGATTATCGTTCGACCAGCTTGGCGTGAAATTGCGGATTATCATTTCACCATGGTTTTTTACGCCAGGCATGTCAGTCATTACGATGCTGGCAACGGCAGTTGGCGTGAGCATACCTTCAGAGAAGTTTAACTGAACCACTCGCGGCTTCGCGACGGTGGTCCCTTCGGCAGGTGTTGATGACACAATCTTGCTATGCGCTAACGTTGCGGCCGGGCTGACAAGCGCTGCTGAGCCGAGTGCGAGACTGGCAATCAGGGAGAAAAATTTCATAACATTATCCTTTTATCTCAGAACCAGAAACGGACGCCGACAACATAATTTGTGACCGAGGGGACCTCACCCGAGCCCCTTGCAAAATCGGCGCTGCGACCCACACGCCAGCTTTGTTCAACGCCTAAATAAGGTGCAAATTCTCGTGTAATCTCGTACCGAAGCCGGACGCCAGCTTCAACACTGTCGATGCCTGCGCCGATCCCCAAGCGCGGAACGTTTTGTGCAGACAAATTAACTTCTGCCCGCGGCTGTAAAATCAGCCTTCGTGTGATGCGCTGGTCAAGCTCTGCTTCAACGCGCGCCGTGACGTCACCGCGATGCGATACAAACATCGCCGCGTCGACTTCAAACATATACGGCGCTAGCCCCTGCACACCGATAACGGCATGTGTAGTTTTATCTCCTGCCACATCCTGCCGCACACCAAGCTGAAAATCCCAAAAAGGTGCTATTGCGCGCGAATAGAGAGCTTGGACTTCAGCATCTTCAAGCGCCTTGCCGAAACCACCTTCGCCTTCGCTTTTGAACCAGTGGCGGCTTGTCGGTCCGCCATAATAGCCCTGAAAATCCCACAGATAGCCATTATGACCACCGCGAATCTGGGCTTCTAATCGGTCGCCCTGAAACCAGAATACTGGAAATTCACCATGCGATTCCCGCAGACTTTTTCTGGAATCGAACATTGCGTCCGCACCCCAGATTGCGTCAGCTGCGCGCGAAGGACCACTGCCGGCTTCGATGGGTTGTGGGGTTTCCATCATTGGACCTGGTGACACGCCAGTGCTGCTTGCCGTATCGTTCGCAGAACCGTGCTCCATAGCGCCATGGTCCATCATATTGTGGTCCATAGCGGGTGTAGGATTAACAACAGATGGCGAATGACCAGCATGGAGGTCGGCCTTCACTGGTGGGCTGCTCTGCGCTCCGGGAGCAAAGCCTGGCTGTTCATCGTGACCGCCATGGTTTTGCGCACGCGCAGGCACCGATAACAATGCGGTGGCGACTAAGGTAACAGCAATTAGAGGTAATGTGGTCATATTGCGCCCTCTGGACCTACAACCGTTACTGTCTGCATCATGCCGCCATGCATGTGGTAAAGAAGATGACAATGGAATGCCCAGTCCCCCGGCTCATTGGCTGTCAAATCAAACTGGGCACTTGCACCTGGTTGAACCACAACAACATTTTTACGCGGCTGGTGCATAGCGCTTTCGCCATTCACCAGTTCGAAGAACATACCATGCAGGTGAATGGGGTGCGCCATCATCGTGTTGTTCACCAGCTTGACACGCACGCGCTCGTTCCAGGCAAAGCGGATTGGGACGTCGTCAACTGAACTAAACATGCGGCCGTCGAACGACCACATATAGCGTTCCATGTTGCCCGTCAGATGGATCTCCAGTAACCTCGACGGCTCACGTGTATCTTGATTGGGCTCAAGCGCTGACAGCATGCGATAGTTTAACACGCGATGTTTGACGTCCCGCAGCCCTATCCCTGGGTCGCCCATTTTATCGACCGGAGCCATAGACACCATATCGAGGCCAGGGCCAATTTCGACATCGGGTGGCAAAAGCGATTTATCGCGCATGCTCATGCCATCCATGCTGTGGCTCTTAGCGGCATTCGCATCCCCGCCACCGCCATGATGCATTCCTGCATGTCCATCATGCCCTGCCGCCATTTCACTTGCAGTAGGTCCATGGTTCATGCCCATGTCGCCCATGGTTAGCAAAGGTGCATCGCGTAGTGGCGGTACGCTTGCTTTCGCACCGGGGACGGTAGCTAGCATGGCCAGCGCCATACCTGATCGGTCCATAGATTCGGCGACTATTGCATATGCATCAGCCTTGCCCGGCTCGATGATAACGTCATAAGTTTCAGCAGTTGCAATCTGTAGTTCATCAACCTCAACAGGTTTTACGTTCTGCCCATCCGCAGCAATAACCGTCATTGGTAAACCGGGGATACGCAGATTGAAAAAGGTCATGGCGGAGCCATTGATGACGCGCAGGCGGATGCGTTCACCGCGACGGAAGAGATATTCCAAGCCTTCCTCTGCGCCACGTCCGTTGGCAAGATAGGTATATGTAGGCGCACTTACATCAGCGATGTCGGTCGGAAGCATGCGCATTTCTGCCCACATGCGTCTTTCTGCTCCCGACATAGGATATTTGTCGGTCCAGCTTGAGAGTTTGTCGTTGAAATAGCCCTCACCAGTGCGCAGGCGGCTCATTATGAAGTGCGGGTGAAGCGGTGTGAATTCGCTTAACAAGAGGATATAATCGCGATCGTAGCTAACCGGTTCGGCACCAGCAGGTTCAATAATGAGCGGACCATAATGGCCCGATTGTTCCTGCAGATGAGAATGGCTATGATACCAATAAGTGCCAGACTGCCGTATCGGGAAGTTATAGGTGAAGGTCTCGTGCGGTTTAATTCCAGGAAAACTAACTCCCGGAACACCATCATATTGAAATGGAACCAGAAGCCCATGCCAGTGAATTGAGGTGTCCTCGTTCAGATGGTTCGTTACGTTAAGACGGACATTCTGCCCTTCGCGCAGCCGTATAAGCGGTCCCGGCACGCTTCCATTAACCGCGATACCATGACCACTTCGGCCTTGGACATTCCGTCGACCGCCGGCCACCGCAAGGTCAATGATTTCACCACTGACTTCGTCAAAACCGACTCGGATTGGTGGTCCATTGTGCCTGCGCATGCTGTGGCCCTGTGCCCATGCAGGGACAGCTGCCAAAGTTGCGCCAGCACCCAATCCAGCTAATATACCGCGTCGCGTTATGGAGGTATTCATTTACGCTTGCATCCTTCTTAATGGCCGACTTATAAGATACCCCCATAGGGTATATCAATAGAGCATTTACGCTTATGGCCAAAGATCGCAGCAGCACCATTAATCGCTTGAAAAGGATCGAGGGTCAGGTGCGTGGCATCTCTCAGATGGTTGTTGATGACCGCTATTGCATTGATATTCTGCATCAAGTGCAAGCGGTGAAGTCCGCGCTTGCTAAGGTAGAAAGTACAATCCTTAGAGATCATGCATCATGCTGTGTCGCCGATGCAATCGCGTCTGGTGATTTGACCGAGCAGCGCGAAAAGTTTAACGAGCTTATTGATCTGTTTGACAAGGTTAAGCGCTGAATACGGCAATCAATCTAATGGGACGTCCGCTTTTGGATAAGCTAGCTGGATCTACATATGGCCACAGTTGGACGCAAAGCGGACCTTCCTTTTGATATACGCGAACGTTCTTTTGAGCACCAGCATCACACTCCACATATCCTCGCAAACTGCACGCCCCGCGATCCTATATCGAAGTGCCAGCTCAAAAACTGGCTGATGGAGTCAACCTGGTCATCGTGACGACCGTGCGGAAAGCTCGCGATCTCGGCCCGAAGATCCTCAAGCCAAGGTGCCCGCTCAGGTAGCCAAACATGGCCAGCCTCGATGCGGGCTGATTGCGCATGGAGCCGCGTGATCTTGTCATCCCTTGGTAGGAACGCGGTTGGATAGGGGGTGCCGTGATGCTCGGTGCGCAGCTGCTGGATCAGCGATGTGCCTGACCCTTTGTCTTCAATGATGATATTGCGGGCGTTCCATTGGGTTCCCAGTTCCACAATACGCCGCTTTAGCGATGGAAAATCTCGCCGCGCCCGATCGACATCAAGAAGATAAAGGTCACTTCCGACCACGCCCCATGTTGTGCATACGCTGAAGTCATGCTGTTCGTCGGCCTTTGAAGCGGTATCCCATGACTGGCAGATCGTCATTGCATGTGGCGGTGGCGGAGCCGCGTAGCGCTTGAACCAGGCCCACTTCACAACTTCGCCATCGGGCGGAACCGGACACTGTTGGTACTGCGCCGAGAATATCGTCGAGCCTAGTGCCAGCTTAAGCCCCTCGAGGATCGCCAGCGTTTCACGCGCAGGGTGGAGGATGTCACCAGCCTTGCGGTCGTATACCTTGCCTGGTCCTATTGGGATCTGCGCATCCTCCTCGGCAATTGCCGGTAATCTCAGTGTAACCCAATCATCAAGCTCCTCAACGTGCCCTGCAAGGTCGTCCATGTGCAGGCGCTGCTGGACAAGAATGATTGCGTCGTTCGCCTTGTTATTGAGCCGGGACAGGAGGGTTCGGCTATACCAACCATTCACAGCCTCGCGCTTTGTCTGCGACATCGCGTCTTCAGGCTTCAGCGGATCATCAATGATAATGAGGTTGCCGCCGCGACCCGTAAGCGTTCCGCCGACAGAGGTCGCGTAACGGTAGCCACGATTGGTGGTCTCGTAGTTTGCCTCCTGGTTCTTGGCAGAGCTGATCCGGGTGTTCGGGAACAGCTCGCGATACCATTGCGCCTGCATCACGGCGCGGCAGTCCCCTGCATGCTTGGCGGCAAGGTCAGCAGAATAGCTCGCCGTGATAATCTTAGCAGTAGGATCATGCCCCAGAAAAAATGCAGGGAAGGCAACAGACGCACATACGGACTTGAGCGAACGTGGCGGCACTTCAATCCGTAGCCGTTTGATCTTGCCCTGCCGGACCAGCTCCAGATGATGGCAGATCGCCATCAGGTGCCAGTTGGGCAAGAACGGCTCGCCAGGACTGACCGTGGCAAAGGCCTTCATAACGAACCGGTAAAGGTCCTGCCGCAGCAACGCCTGTAGCAGCCGCGGATCATGCCCTGTCATTGCTGGTCTCCGGAAGGTCAATGAGCCCGGCACTGGCCAGGATCGCGATGTCTTCTGCTGCCATTAGAACATTATCTGCAGTGCTTTCTGCATCGTGGATATGTGCAGCCCTCAGCGACAGCAGTATCTGAAGGGCCTTCAGGTCTCCACCGAGCGCCTTTTCACGCAACCGCAAAAGTAATGCGGTTTCAGAACTTACGCGTTTGCGTTTTCCATTGGCCGTAATGGTTACCTTCTGTGCAAGCACTTCGGCAACAAGGCTCGCCATGTTGCGCTTACCCCGGGGGCGACCTTTGGGATTACCCGACTGCCCTTTTTTGAACTGGCTATGCTTGGGCGGATTACCGTAACCAACCGCGTCCTGATCAATCCGCCCTTGTTCATTGGCAGCGTCAGTCATGATCGCCTCCCTTGACGGCCAGTTGTTCACGCGCTTTGAACCCTTCACCTGTTTCAACAAGCACAGGCATCTGCCCGAAGGTGTTTAGGAAGCGGCGCAGGATCACATCACAATAAAGCGGATCAAGCTCAAGAAGCCGCGCCGTGCGCCCGCTATGCTCTGCTGCGATCAACGTGGTTCCAGAGCCACCAAAACCATCCAAGACAATATCATCCCGGTCGCTGGCATCTTTCAGGATATCGCTAATCATTTCCGCAGGCTTGACCGTAGGGTGCCAGCCCAGTTCCTCTGAACGTGCGTTCGAAAAACTGTTTGCGCCTGCATGGTTCCAGACATTGGAGCGGTGCCTACCATTACTGCCAAGCTCAACATTGTTGATATGGGGCCGCTTCCCTTTTTTGAACACCGCCACCAACTCATGCTGTGACCTGTAGAGCGATCCCATGCCCGCATTGCTTTTGGCCCAGACACACAGGTTGAGCCAGTCATCATAGACTGCCCTGCCCGCACCCAGAAGTTCGGGAAGATGCCGCCAATCCATGAACACATAATGGAGCGAACCGTCGCGGCTGACTTTAGCCATTGCGGCAAGGGACTGCTCAAGAAAACCGGTGAATGCTGCTTCGCTGAGTTCTCCGGATCCTTGCACAAACTCGCGGTGGCGAACCTTGCCGAGGCCAGAGACGTGGCCTGCGATTGGAACATTGTAAGGCGGGTCGGTAACGATCAGCCGTGCTTTATCCCGCCCCATAAGATGTTTGTAACTCGCATGATCCAGCGCATCGCCGCACAGTAGCCTGTGCCGTCCCAGCTGCCATAGGTCACCGGGCCTGCAAACTGCCGGACCAGTCTCGATAACCGGCACGTCATCCTCGGTCACCGGGCTATCGCCAGCATCCATGATGAGTTCAATTTCGCGCAGGTCGAAGCCAGTCAGCGTTATATCAATTTCAAAATCGCTCAGCTCGCCAAGTTCCAAGGCTAACAGCTCTTTGTCCCAACCAGCTTTTTCGGCGAGCCGGTTGTCGGCAAGCACATAAGCGCGCTGCTGCTCAGGGCTTAGCCAATCAATTTGTAGTGTTGGCACTTGGGTAAGGCCAAGTGATTGCGCAGCTGCCAGGCGGCCGTGACCGGCAATAACCTGTCCACTACCGTCGACCAGCACCGGATTGGTAAAACCGAAGGCACGAATGCTATCGGCAATCAGGCGAAGCTGCTTCTTGGAATGGGTCCTTGCATTACGTGCCGCTGGACACAGCTTATCGATACTAATGAGCTTTGGTTGGGGAAGCTTTATTGCGGGGATTTCAGATTGAGTATGCATGATAATTCACCTTATTCATCAGGTTGATGGAGCAAGGAGATCGGCTCTGCCATGGCCACATAGCGTGCGGGCACAGCCCTTGGTGCACGCAATACGGCGCGATCTCGAACGTAGGGATGTTTGAGGCTCAGCCTCGGTTTTGGGGCTCTACCCCGGTTTTGCGGCTCCACCGCGAATTGGGTCAGGCTCTGCCGTTTCCAACTCATCCATTTTTGATGAACAAAAGAACAGTACAGGAACAAATCTAAGTGCGCAAGGGTGAGAAGATAAAAAAATTCCTGATGCTTGGCTTCACCATCCTGATTTGCGTTCAGAATTTCCTGATATGGTGGGGTAATTCCCTGTTATGTGGCTTAGGGAATTTCCTTATCAAACATTTGGATAACTGCGGCTTTGCAAGCCTACCGGAATACAGGCAGGATCATATTTTGGATATTTTCACTGCAAATTCCCGTGGAACAAGGAATATCATACCTGAGACCACATCGAGCAGGACTGCGTGCTGCGCCAATCAAACCCAATCTAGTACGTGGCCGAGGCCAGTCTACCGCTTAAGAAACAGCTCCGCCATCGCATCAATGATGGCGACCGCATCAAGGCGGTATGTGTCGTACAGATCGATTAGGTCACCCGTCTGACCGAAACGATCCGTGCCCAGCGGGCTGACCCGCATGCCACTGACACCGCCCAGCCACGACAACGCGCCTGGCGAACCATCAATCACCGTCACGAGCCCAGCGTCAGGTGCCAAAACCGATAACAGATCTTCGGCATGGCACATTTGCGTGGGCTTATCAGTCCAGCGTGCGGCCTTGCTGGCAGACCAGTCGCGATGCAGCACATCGGGCGACGTCACATTTAACACGCCCAATCCGGGAATATCATCCGCCAATTGGTCAAAAGCAGCCAGAACTTCTGGGGCAATTGCGCCTGTGAAAACAATAGCCGCTTCGGCGCCGGGTGCAGGTTGTCGTAACCAATAGCCGCCTTTTAACGCGTCCGCCTCCCATTCGGTACCGGCGCGTTGCACCTGCGGCACTTGCCGCGTGCTCAGGCGCAGATATACCGAGCTGCCGTCGGGCTTTTGCATATGCTCAAATGCCCAGCGCATGAACAATGCGACTTCATCGGCATAAGCCGGTTCGTAATAAGCAAGGCCAGGCTGGCCCATCCCGATCAGCGGCGTATTGATCGACTGGTGCGCACCGCCCTCTGGCCCCAAGGTCAGTCCAGACGGCGTTCCAACGAGCAAGAAACGGGCATCGGAATAGCACCCATAATTCAGCGCATCCAATCCGCGCGCAATGAAGGGATCATATACCGTGCCAACGGGAATCAACCGCGTCCCGAAATGCGGCGCGGCAAGCCCAAGCGACGTGAGCAACAGAAAGAAGTTATTCTCCGCAATCCCGAGTTCAATATGCTGTCCCGCGGCATGGGCCGCCCATTTTTGTGCCGACGGGATTTTGGCATCACGGAAAATATCAGCCACATCGGACCGGCGGAAAAGCCCGCGTTGGTTTACAAAGCCGCCCAAATTGGTCGTCTGGGTAACATCAGGTGCGGTTGTCACGATACGGTCGGCTAATGTCTCAGAGGATTTGGCGAGGTCGAGCAAAACATTGCCAAAGGCTGCTTGTGTCGACTGGACATCACCCGATGGAACAGGAAGGCGCTCGGGCACCGCTATCACCGGCGCATCGGGCTCTTGCGGTTTGTGCGCGAGAACGCTCTGCCCGACGAAGTCTTTCAACCGCGCCGCGATATTTCCACCCAATCCAGCAAATGGTTCCCATTCCTGCCCGACCTCAACGCCCATGCTGACGCGAAGCTGCTCAATCTGCGCGGGGTTCATCATCCCCGAATGATTGTCCTTATGCCCCGCGAGTGGCAGGCCGTACCCTTTAACAGTGTAGGCAATAAACAACGTCGGTCGTTCATCATCGGCGCTGTCGAACGCATCCATTAAAGACTCGATACAATGCCCGCCCAAATTGGTCATCAGGGCAGCGAGCCCGTCATCGTCGAAACTGTCGAGCAGCTTTGCCACATGCGGCTTACCGCCAATGTCCGCGATCAACCGTTCGCGCCACGCTGCACCGCCCTTATAAGTGAGCACGGCAAAATCGGCATTGGGACAGTTTTCAATCCAGTCCTCAAGCGATTTTCCGCCCGGCCGCGAGAACGCCGCGCGCTGCAACTTGCCGTTCTTTAACGTGACAACACGCCAGCCGCAGGTTTCGAAAATATCATCAAAGCGTCGGAACATGCGGTCCGCGGTCGTGCTGTCCAACGACTGGCGGTTATAATCAACCACCCACCAGCAATTGCGAATGTCGTGCTTATAGGCTTCGATAAGGCATTCGTAGATATTGCCTTCATCAAGCTCAGCATCGCCCATCAGCGATATCATCCGGCCGGCGTCGGCTTCATCTAGCGACCCGTGCGCCACAAGATAATCCTGAACGAGGCTGGAAAAGGCCGTAATCGCAACGCCCAATCCGACCGAGCCGGTTGAAAAATCCACGGGAATTTTATCCTTGGTGCGTGACGGATAACTTTGTGCGCCGCCCAATGCGCGAAACTGCTGCAATTGCGCCAGTGATTGATTGCCCAGCAAATAATGGATGGCCTGCAGCACGGGGCCTGCATGGGGCTTCACCGACACCTTGTCTTGCGGGCGAAGCGCATGGAAATACAGCGCCGCCATAATCGCCGTCATCGACGCGCAACTGGCCTGATGACCACCAACCTTCAGGCCGTCGCGCTTTTCTCGCAAATGGTTGGCGTTATGGACAATCCATGACGACAACCAGCGCAGCCGAGCATCCAGCGTCTCGATCGTGGCGATTTTTTCTTTTCGGTGGTCAGTTAAGACGGTGGCCATTTCGGTTATTACATCCCCTCGCTTACGCCATATCAGCCCTGCAGGCGCATGTCAGTCCAATGCCGCGGCTTATAAGCAAAAATTATAACCCGTGCGTTCCAACTTTTTCGCGACGAAAGGCGGCTTGTATCACATTTGTTTGATAGCCGTCATTTACAGATTGCTTGTTTCGAAGCTAGAACCGTTTTGAACGAGGGGGAATCCGACACATGGACACAAGCTTAGCGACGCCACCAGCAGGAACGGGTGCGAACGAACTTAGCCGAACACTCAAGTCCCGGCATGTTTCGATGATCACATTTGGCGGCATCATCGGTGCTGGCCTGTTTGTTGGTTCATCGACGGCCATCAGCACAATCGGGCCTGCTGCCGTTATAAGCTACGCATTGGCGGGATTTCTCGTCTTACTCGTCATGCGGATGATTTCCGAAATGGCGATGGCGATGCCCGGTGTTCAAACCTTTCCCGATTTTGCCCGTACCGGCGTCGGTAATTGGGCGGGATTTCTTGTCGGATGGCTCTATTGGTATTTCTGGGTCGTCGTGATCGCAATTGAGGCAATTGCGGGCGCGAAGATTATAAACAGCTGGTTTCCGATGCTGGAGGTTTGGGAAATCGGTGTGGTGTTGATGGCCATATTGACCGCGGTGAATTTGATGTCCGCCAAATCCTACGGAGAATTCGAATTCTGGTTCGCCTCCACCAAGGTTGTGGCGATTATCGTCTTCATTCTGGCGGCCGCCGCTTATGCCACGGGCATCACGTCGCCCTCCGGTCCGACTTTTTCAAACCTGACCGCACATGGTGGTTTTGCACCAGCGGGCATAGCGGCCATTTTGGTTGGTGTATCGACGACAATATTTTCGCTTTGCGGCGCCGAAATCGCCACACTGGCTGCGGCAGAATCCGAAGATGGCGCAAGCACCATCGCGCGTATGACGATATCGGTATCGACGCGCATTTTGATATTCTTTGTATTGTCGATCCTGATGATCGTCTCCATCGTGCCATGGGACGAAATCGAAGTTGGCGTATCGCCATTTGCCCAAGCGCTGCGCGTCATGGGTTATCCCGCCGCCGATTTGATTATGAATAGCATCGTGCTTGTGGCCGTGTTGTCGTGCCTGAACTCGGGCATCTATATCACCTCACGCGCCATGTTCGGTCTCGCCAAAAATGGTGATGCGCCGCAATCTTGTGTGCAATTGAGCAAAGCGAAAGTGCCTGCCCGTGCGATCCTGATCGCGAGCCTCTTTAGCTATGTCGCACTTGCCGCATCGGTGCTGTCGCCGGACAGGGTGTTCAATTTTCTGGTGAATGCTTCGGGCGCGGTCATGCTGTTTATCTATCTGCTGATTGCCTGGGCGCAGCTAAAGCTCCGCGCCGATTTTGAAGCTACGGCTCCTGAAAAGCTGAAGCTGAAAATGTGGTTCCACCCCTATGGCACATGGACGGCCATTGCCGGGATGGTCGGCGTTCTGGTGCTGATGGGCGTTTCGACATCGCACGCGATTGAACTTTGGACCAGCGTTCTGGTGGCAGCGCTGTTCTTGGTTGGATATTGGGTCAAATGCCGCGTGCAAGCAAACCAACGGAAAAGTTAAATGCCCACCAAAATTTTCCGGACGCAACAATCTTTTCAATCACGGATAATGGCCTGCATATCGCATAAGCATATGAAACCGGTTGTTGGAGAGAATGGATGAAACTGGAGAATGACCCCCTAGCGGCATTTTGGATGCCGTTTACTGCGAACCGGGCGTTCAAAACCACGCCGCGTCAGTTGGCGTCGGCAAAGGACATGCATTATACCAGCGACGACGGACGTCAGATCCTTGACGGTACTGCGGGTCTATGGGCGGTAAACGCAGGCCACTGCCGCGCGCCGATTGTCGAGGCCATCCAAAAATGCGCCGCCGAGCTGGACTATGCCCCGCCATTCCAATTGGGGCACCCGCTTGCGTTTGAACTGGCGTCCCGACTGGCGACGATCATGCCTGAGGGGCTGGACCGCATTTTCTTTACCAATTCGGGATCCGAATCGGTCGACACTGCATTGAAGATCGCGCTCGCTTATCAGCGCGCCATCGGACAAGGCACGCGCACGCGCCTGATTGGACGTGAGCGTGGTTATAATGGCGTTGGCTTTGGCGGCATTTCCGTCGGCGGCATCGTCAACAACCGGCGGCAATTTGGCACCTTGTTAACGGGCGTCGACCATCTGCCGCACACCCATAATCTGGAACATAACGCCTTCACCTTGGGTCGTCCCGAATGGGGCGCGCATCTGGCCGATAATCTTGAGGCTATCGTCGCGTTGCATGGCGCCGAAACCATTGCCGCCGTAATTGTTGAGCCCATGGCGGGGTCAACCGGCGTTCTGGTACCACCGATTGGCTATCTCGAAAAGCTGCGTGAGATCACGCGCAAGCACGGCATTGTGCTGATCTTTGACGAAGTCATCACCGCCTTTGGTCGCGTCGGCGGCACCACGGCATCCGAAACGCTCGGCGTGACGCCAGACATCATCACGATGGCAAAGGGCCTTACCAACGCCGCCGTGCCTATGGGCGCGGTTGCGGTCAGCCGCCACATTCATGATGGTGTTGTAGAGGGCGGCCCTGATGGCATCGAATTGTTCCACGGCTACACTTATTCCGGCCACCCCTTGGCAGCGGCAGCAGCCCTTGCAACGCTTGATCTTTACAAGTCGGAAGGGATTTTTGAGCATGCGAGCTCGCTGCACAATTATTGGCAGGACGCAGTGCACAGCCTGAAGGGCAAACGCCACATTATCGATATCCGCAATATGGGCATTGTTGCTGCCATAGAGCTCGCGCCACATGCAGGCGGCGTTGGCAAGCGGGGCATGCAGTTGTTCCACAAATGCTTCGACAATGGTTTATTGGTCCGCGCGACCGGCGATATCATCGCACTGTCGCCGCCGCTCATTCTGGAAAAAGCGCATATCGACGAAATCGTTGGACGTATCGGCGAGCTGATTGAAACTGTCGACTAAAGCGACAGGACAATCTTGCCGACATGCTGCTTCGTCAAAAACGCTTCTTGCGCTTTGACGATGTCGAATAAGCCATAGGTGGCTGCAACCACCGGCCGGATTTCGCCATGTTCAATATAGGAGACGAGGTTTGCAAAAACCTCCGGCTCTAAAACCGTGCAACCGATCAGGCGCAAATCCTTGAGATAGAGCGTCCGAAGGTCAAGATCGACAACAGGCCCCGAAATCGCACCCGACACGCCATAGCGGCCTCCGCGCTTAAGGACGTTTAGGATCTCGCCGAACTGCGCACCGCCGACAATATCGACAGCGGCGTCAAAATATTCTTGCCCGAACAATGATAGCAGATTGGCATCACGCGGAATGACCTGGGACGCGCCGAGCGCGCGGACGCTATCGGCTTTTGCATCGGCTGCCATGGCGATGACCTCTGCCCCGCGCCGTTTCGCAAGCTGGACTGCCGCGGAGCCAACGCCGCCTGATGCCCCCGTGATGAGTACACGCTCACCGGCCTGCACATTGATACGGGTCAGGATGTTTTCCGCAGTTCCATAAGCACATGGGAAGCTAGCCAGTTCGATGTCCGATAACGCAGATTCAACGCGGTGCGCATGAACCGAAGGAACGCAGGCATAGTCTGCAAAGCCGCCATCGACTTCCGATCCGAAATAGAGAATGTCGTAACGGCTCGCGCCGCAAAAGACGGGTTCGACCAAGACCCGTTCACCGATGCGGGCAGGATCGACATTATCGCCTACCGCAACAATCGTGCCGCACGCATCTGCACCCTGAATGCGCGGAAATTGAAATGCGGCACCGGACCAGCCATCGTCGCCCGCGCCTTCAAGTCCTTCTGCAGCGCCCACATCCGTCGCCTCTGCGACTGATTTTGAATACCAGCCAATGCGCGTGTTGATATCCGTATTATTGACGCCTGCCGCGCCAACACGGATCAGGGCGTCATTAACACCCGGCTTCGGCACCGGCACATCATCACGCAATTCCAGCTTTTCATAACCACCATGGCCGGTCAGCAAAACTGCCCGCATGTTGGCGGCTATGGTCACTCGGCGCGCGCCAGCCCGAACTGGTTGAGATACCATTTCTGGAACTTAAGAACGCTGCCCTCTTGATCAGAATAGCGCCCCGGACGGTAACGGCTCGACATAATGCCCGCCTGATTGTTTTCGGTGATGACTTTGTCCTGCGTGGTTGTCGCGTGATAGCCCCAGGTCATCTTTTCAATGTCAACTTGGTCTTCTGTCGCACGACCATCGACAATCCAGATCATTTCCACATCGGTTTCCAGCGCGCCGCGCGGGGTGAACTGGAACAGGATAGCGAAATGGTCGTCGGCAACAATTTGGCTGAACGGGCTGAAGCTCAGGTGCATCCGGCCGCCATCTGCCTTTGTCCGTTTGCCCATCAATGGCGCAGGCGCTGAACCGTCTTGCGTTTCCGATGACCAGCCATCCTTGTTCATCCGCTGCATCAAAAGACGCAGGTGGCTGCTTTCGGGGGCGTCGTCGATATTACCAATTGGCCGGCCTGCCGCTGCTGCACTCTCTTCCCAAGCCTGCAACTTGGGGGTGAAGCTTGCAATGGCGTCAGCAGGCCCAGAACTTGGCCCAGCGCCAACGGCAACGATCGACTCTGATGCATGCATTGAGCAGAATTCCGGATGCGAAGGCACACAATGATAGCATTCAAAGAAATTCTCGATGACCAGCTTCCAATTGGCGGTCGTGGGATAGCTGCCGGCGTGCGCGATCCGGGCATCAGCAAAACCGTGATAGTCGAGAATTGCGCCCATGTCGCCAAAGGTCGCGTCAAAATCGTCCGGTTCGCCCTCGCTCATGTTGATGAAAATCAGGCCATGAAAAACGCGGATGTGGCACGCGAACAGACTGTTTTCGGCTTTGTCGAAATCCTCCGGCATTAACCGCGCGGAGATCAAGCGGCCATCAAGCCCAAATGTCCATGCATGATAGGGGCAGACCAAACGCGGCGCATTTCCGCTTTCCGACTGACAAATCGTCGAACCCCGGTGACGGCAGACGTTGAAAAATGCGCGGACGCTTTCGCTGTTTTCGCGAATGACAATAATCTGTTCATTACCGACCCGGTACAGGAAATAATCACCCTTTTCCGGGATGCGCGACACATGACCGGCCAGCAGCCATTTCTGGCTGATGATTTCATCAAAGTCCGCTTTGAACACCGCATCGCTGGTGTAAAATTCCTGATCAAAGCTGTATCCAACCTGCGTGTTCGCAGCGAGGCGGCCCATAAGTTCAGTGTGTGACATTAGATTTTGATCCGTGCATTTGTGGGGTCATAAAAAGGTTTGAGCGACGCGGTGACGGGATAGCGGACACCGGCAATCTCGATCTCATAATCATCGGCGCCAATTGACCCGACAACACCGCCGTCCGCGGCATCAACATAACCAAGCCCGCACGCGCCGCCGAGCGTATGGGCATACATTCCTGAACGAATATAGCCGGCAATCCGGTCGCCCTGCCAAATCGGTTCATTGTGATAGAGCATTGGTTCGGGTGATTTGACCAAGAACTGCACAAGGCGCTGCTTAAGGCCTGCTTCCTTCTGCGCGGCCAAAGCCTCTCGCCCGATGAAGCCACCCGCTTTGTCCATCTTCACAGCGAAGCCAAGGCCGGCTTCCAATGGTGTATCCTCATCCGTGATGTCATGGCCCCAGTGGCGATAGGCCTTTTCCATGCGAAGCGCGTTCAGCGCGTGATAGCCGCAATGTTTTAATCCAAACGCCGCGCCAGCAGCGACGATCGCATCATATACGCCCGCCATGAACTCGGTGGGAATATACAGCTCCCACCCCAGCTCACCGACATAGGTAATGCGCGATGCGCGCACGATGGCATAGCCCAGCTCAATCTCTTGCGAGGTCGCGAAGGGGAACGCCTCATGCGATAGGTCATTGGGGCTAATCGATTGCAGCAACGCGCGGCTGTTGGGTCCCATGATCGAAATGACACCCATGCCTGACGATACGTTGGTCAGCACGGCATGTGCATCTTCGGGCGTATGGCGTTTCAACCAGTTGAAATCCTTCACCTCGGTTTCAGCGCCGGTGACGATCAGATATGCCGTTTCTGAAAGACGTGTGACGGTCAGGTCAGCCTCAATACCGCCTTTTTCATTCAGCCACTGGGTATAGACCAGCTTGCCCGGGGCAACATCAACATCGTTCGCACAGACGCGGTTGAGCACGGCCATGGCGTCGCGGCCTTCCAGGCGGAATTTGGCGAAACTTGATTGATCGAACAGGCCAACCGCTTCGCGCACGGCCTTGCATTCCTCTGCATTGGCTTCAAACCAGTTCTGGCGGCCATAGCTATATTCATATGCGGGCGTGCTACCGGGTTCACCATACCAGTTGGCACGTTCCCAACCAAAAGCTTCGCCAAAACACGCACCTTGCGCGACGAGCCGGTCGTGCAATGCGGATTTGCGCACCCCACGTGCGGTTTCATATTGCTTGAACGGATAATGCGTCGCGTACAATAGACCGAGGCTTTCGGTAACGCGTTCGCGCAGATATTTGCGGTTAATCTGGAACGGCATGTTGCGGCGGATGTCGACGGTCCACAAGTCTGCAGGCGGAATACCATCGCGAATCCAGTCCGCCATGACCTTGCCCACGCCACCCGCGGATTGCAGGCCGATGGAATTGAGGCCAGCCGCAACAAAGCAGCCTTTCAATTCAGCGCTTTCACCCAGATGGTATCGCACGTCCGGGGTGAAGCTTTCGGGACCGCAGAAGAATTTTTGAATGCCCGCTTTTTCCAACGCAGGCACACGGCGCATCGCATCAATCAGCAATGGCTCAAAATGTTCAAAGCTTCCGGCAATTTCATCGAAACAGAAATCTTCGGATATGCCGTCCATACCCCATGGCCGCGCATTGGGTTCAAATGCGCCGACAAGCAGCTTGCCCGCGTCATATTTGTAATAACCACAATAATCATAATCGCGCAGAACCGGCAGTGTATTGTCGATGCCTTCGACGCCTTCAAATAGAACATAATAATGCTCACATGCGTGCAATGGGGCCGCGACGCCAACGCTGGCGGCCAAATCACGCGTCCACATGCCACCGCAGATGACGACATAATCGGCGTCAATCGAGCCATCGTCCGTATCCACGCCCGTGATGCGATCACCATTGTGGCGAATTCTGGTGACTTTGGTGTTTTCAAAGATTTTGGCGCCGCCAGTGCGGGCACCTTTGGCCAAGGCCTGCGTAATATCGACTGCATTTGCATAGCCGTCGCTTGGGATATGAATACCGCCGACGACATCATCGACATTGACGATATGCGCCAGATCTTTAATTTCTTGTGGTGTTACGACATGCACGGGCAGGTCAAATACCTTGGCCATGGATGCGCTGCGCTTTAGTTCCTCAAAGCGTTCGGCATTGGTGGCCATCGAAATCGAACCGCATTGGCGATAGCCCGTTGCCTGGCCCGTCTCGGCCTCAAGCCCGCGATAGAGCTCGCCCGTATATTTCGCGAGCTTGGTCATGTTGATGCTGGGCCGCAATTGCCCGACCAACCCCGCCGCATGCCATGTCGTGCCGCTGGTCAATTGCTTGCGTTCCAGCAAGACCACGTCGTCCCAGCCGATCTTGGTCAGGTGATATGCAATCGAACAGCCGATGACACCGCCACCGATGATGACGACTTTTGCCTTTTTGGGTAATTCAGCCACGCGGATCAGACCTTCATCTTGGCGTTATCAGGATCATAAACAGGGTACTCCAGCACTGTGCCGATGCGTCGTTCGCCCTGTAACACGATATCGAACTGCGACCCCGGCGCCGCATTTTCAATCGGCACACAGGCGAAAAACAGGCTCTTGCCAACGCGATGTCCATAGCCGCCTGATGTCGTCAGGCCGATACAATGGTCGCCCACCAAACATGGTTCGCCGCCGCGCACATCGACATTATCTGCATCAACCGCGCCGTACACAATGCGGAAGCGCTCAGGCGCATCCAACGTCGCCTGCTTGCCGACGAAATCATCTTTGTTGAAATTGATGAAGCGTGGCATGTCAGCCTCAATCATCGTCAATTCGTTGGTGAGCTCGGAACCCCAGGCCTTATAACCCTTTTCGACCCGCATACTGTTCGCTGCGTAGAGCCCATAATTGACGATGCCGAATTCCTGCCCTGCTTCCCAAACCGCTTCATAGAGCGCCGCAAGGTCCTTCATCGCTGGATGCAATTCCCAGCCCAATTCCCCGGCATAAGACACACGAAGCGCACGCATATTGATGCCCGCAATCACGATCTCCTGACCACTGAGCCAGCGGAAACCTTCATTGCTAAGGTCGGCGTCGGTTAGCTTTTCCAGCACATCGCGCGAACGCGGGCCGTTCATCACCAAAACGCCAAGGTCCATCGTCAGATTGCGGATAGTCACATCTTCATCCGGCAATTTGCTTTGGATCAGCAAATCCCAGTCCCGCTGTTCCGCCGCTGCTGCCG
>JACCDN010243317.1_pt1 | contig 29438 bp, 28 predicted proteins | sample 7441691 | NCBI WGS metagenome assembly JACCDN01 (sample SAMN15323439, study PRJNA562643) | freshwater metagenome | isolation source: river surface water | place: USA:Blue River Watershed | collected 2017-08-16 | reverse complement strand
GACCTCGCTCTTGCATACGGCAAAGGAGCAACCGGTCGCGGAATGGCAACCGGTGGAAGCAAAGCAATTAAAGATTTAGAGAAAGAACAAAAGACCCGCCAAACTCGCATGATCCGCGATGGCTTAGATGCAGCGCTGCTTGATATTGCAACCTTCTACCGCGATGTCATGATGGTTCAAGCCGGCGCTAACGACGCATTAATCAACAAAGAGCTTGAAACCGAGATCCGCACCCTGGCCGAAAAAACCAAGCCACAATCCACGATCAAGAAGATCAACGCAATCATGGATGCCCGCACCAACCTGAGCCACAACGCAGCCCCATTGCTAACCGTTGAAGCGCTTATGTGCGTCCTGGCCCGCTAGTCATTCCCACCAAGGAAACGAGGCGGTAATCTGCCCCCATGAAGCGATTAGGCCTGTCTTTCATTTTAGTCTTTGCTCTTCTACAGCCCGCAACGGCTCAAGCAGCCTCCCCGTACGACGGTCCACCTTCTGACCTAAAGGCTTTTGAAAAGACTCTTCTTGAATCTATTGCCACTATTTCTTGTACAAGTAAGAAAGGAATCGGATTTTTCGGTACGTATTCTCTTTCACAAGAATCAAAAGATAAAGGTTTTAACTCACTCATAGTGACCAACCAATCACTCATTTATGACTGCATTTGGAAGCGCGCTGGATCAATCACTATTGGGATGAATGGAAAGAATTACACATCTGAGTATTCAGGTTTTAATACAGATGGCACAGATATGGCGACAGTTATTTCCTCACTAGCTCCAAAAGAGATAAATCTTTATGACTCATACTGGCCAAAAATTGGGGGATGGGTGTTCGTTGCCTACTTCGTTGAAGGTTTTGGAATCACTTTCAGAAGCTCCAAGGTTCAACTTATCAACGAATCCACCTATGTGTTAGCAATTGACAATGTGTCCCCAGTTCCAACAACAGGTGGTTTAGTTTTCAACTCAAATGGAGTATTCATGGGAACGGTGGCAACAATCGGCCCAGGAACAGCACCGGCGGGCATGCTCAAAGTTCATGGAGCACCTTTACAGTGCGCAATTCCAGGAACTCAGAATGGAACAATTACGAACTGTTCAAGCGGCAACAGAACAACAGTTTGGTCAATCGATCCGCCCTCTGGTGCCATCGCGAGGCCAACCCCGACAGCAACACCACGACCAACTCCTACCCCCACCCCAACGCCTCAAACCGCTTCAAGAGAACTCACATCCGCACAGCTTTTGGGTTTCCAGGCAATTCAGCGATTTGAATCTGCATATGAATCGTGCGAAAGTGAGTTTGAAAAATTCGATGAAGATGTATTAGAACTTATAAGCGACTTTAATTTTTTGGCCCTCTGCAACTCCCTTGACTCAGAATTAGAAGATCTAAGAATAGAAATAGAGGACTTTGATCTTCGCGCCAGCAATGTTTCTCAAGGCGTTGCAACCCTTGGCAGATTAGCCTCTTCAGTTGATGGCTTAACCCGAGAGCTCGCCACTATTAAGATTAATGTGACTTCTTCCCGATCGACCTTTTCGACTTATGCAAAAACAATCTCAGAGACCCAGGGTTGGTTTGACCTGATAGCAGAATCTTGGCCCGAGCTTGAAAATAGGGTCTCGACCCTGCCGAAAACAGCACAAACAATGATTAAGAAAAACATCAATTTCAAAAAAGCGAGAGTTCTTGCTGATGATTTGGAATCCAGAAGCGAGCAACTCTCGGAAATCGAAAGCACTGCCTCCTCTGCTACTTCCTTAAGCGAACTAAAGAATGCGGTGAATGATGCCTTAAAACTTAAATCCACCCTGAAGGGGTATCAGGAGTTCCCTACAACCCTGAAAGCAATAGATAAATTGATCCCGGCTTTTGTCTGCACAAAAGGTTCACTAGTAGCTAATCTGCCAAAGACTGGTAAATGTGCAGCAGGGTATTCAAAGGTTTCAACTAAGTAGTTTCTTACTTACTTGATTAGGTGTAATCCCCACAAGGTAACCCTTAGCATTGCTTCGATCACTATTTTCATATTCATTTTACTAACACCAAATTCTCGCTCCACAAAAGTAATTGGAACCTCTTTGATCTTTCCATTAAAAGCCAGAACTTTTCTAGCCATCTCAATTTGAAAACAATATCCTTGACTCTTAACAGTTGAAAAATCTATCTTCTTTAGGGCCGAGCTCTTAAAAACCCTAAAGCCTGCCGTCATATCCTTAACCGAAGAACCAAGCATGAAACCCGCATACATGTTGGCACTTCGAGACAACAATTCGCGCTTCTTGGCCCAATTCACAACCGAGCCGCCGTTAATCCAACGAGAACCGATGACCAAATCAATACTTGGATCTGAGTAAAACTCTTTCAGAAGTGTCACTAAATCTTCTGGGCGATGTGAACCATCGGCATCCATTTCAACCATTGCTTCATACCCATGGGCAAATCCCCATTCAAATCCAGCAAGGTATGCCGCACCTAAGCCAGCCTTTTCTGTCCGACGAAGTACATGAATACGCCCCGTAAGCTCTGCCTGATTCAAGGCTTCTACAGCATCTGCGGTTCCATCAGGTGAGCCATCATCAACAATCAGCATATGAACATCTGGCAGGAGCTTGGAAACCATTGAGATCAATCGAGGGACGCTTTCAATCTCGTTATAGGTGGGAATGACTACCAATGCCTTAGGTTCATTCATGAGTGAATTATGGCAGTTTTCAAGGCCTGCCTTCAGCGCCTTCTCACAAAAATGGTCAAGAGCACCCCTTCCCATAGGGCAAGATTTACCTATGCGCTTAGACCATGTCTCATATGTAACTTCCCATGATCAGCTCGCCGACACAGTGCAACGCCTGGGCGCTCGCCTAGGCAGCACCTTTGTTGATGGCGGCGTCCACCCACGATTTGGTACTCGCAACTTTACGATGCCTCTTCAAAACGGCCAATACATTGAAGTTGTCTGCCCACTTGATCACCCAGCAACAGAGCAAACCCCTTGGGGCAAAGCTGTCAGCAAAAAAGCTCAAGAGGGTGGTGGTTGGTTAACTTGGGTTTTTGCAACCGAAGATATTTCTAAGGTTGAAGCAAAGTTTGGTCGCAATGCAATCGAAGGTCACCGCACACGTCCAGATGGTAGCGATCTTAAGTGGAAGCAAATCGGAGTAAATGAAATCACTGACTCTCGTGAACTTCCATTTTTTATTCAATGGTTAACTGCCGATCATCCTTCAAAAGATGGAAAGGCAGTGGCAGCAATTGAGAAAATTACGATAGCTGACACCGGTCAATTATCAGATTCATGGTTTAAGTCAGAGATTCTTGGTGGATTAAATGGGGCCGATATTGAGTTTATTGACCCTACAACAAATGATGGTGAGTTCGGAATTGTTGCAGTGCATTTAATCACACCGAACGGTGTTGTGAGGCTGGACTGAAGTGAAGAAAGGGAAAATAGGATCGATATTGATTAACACTCTGAGGCCCTTCTCCAGATCTGAGAGTTAAATGAACACGGTTCTCAATCAATAAACCATTGGTAGACGAACACATCAAAAACAATCAAATTATTTAAGCAATCCTTGCTGCGGTAATTTCCAACAAAATTGCAAAGACCAACTCACAAAATGAGACTATTGCTTGAAACACTGCCCAAAACCCATAACATCATTAATATCAGAATCAAATAACCTTCGCATGAATCCATTGAACTCAAAATTTCTAACAAAGTAATCTCTTAAATCGATTTGCATTTTATGATAACTTCTATCATCAATCGAATCCCAAATAGAAAATACCGCATTCACAAGGCTCCTCTTTGATAAAAGGGAGTAAGACACGTGATTGATTTGTTTGTCTGTTTCCATCTGATTGATAGACGGTAAAACCATCTTTGTATCCGGAAAAATTGGAATTCGACCCGCACTTAAAACTTCATAGAATCTTGCACTTTGATTTGCATCACCTCGGGGTGTTAACACAAAGTCACTTTCAGAGATGTGATTCAGATATTCTTCACGTGTTTTAATTGGATTAGAATTAGTTTCGGAGTGTGCACCGTAAGTATCTCTGAGAATGGTATTTGTGCTTAAACTGGAAGTTTTGAGTTTATTGAGGGATAAGCGGCGGACTAATGCACCGTTTCCAATCATGGGGTGACCTGGCGTCTGGAAGAGAGTTCTTAACACTCTTCCATAAGTAATCTTGGGCACGTAACCAACAAAGGAAATTTCTGGTGCAGATTCGAAATTTCTGAAAGGTAGTTCATGCAAACTTAAGACATTGTAAGGAACAACAATCTTTCTTGCTGAACTTTCTCCAGGATTAAGTGCAACTCTAATTGCAAAACTATTAGTGATCGATGGTTTCTTTGGGAAGTCACCTCGATCTGAGAAGATGACTGGTTTGAACTTCGCTAACTCATTTAAGTACTTGAGGTATTCGAAATTTCGCGAAAAAAAATATGCATCGTGTGGAACCAGTATGACGTCACTTTGATCTAACTTTTCGACGATTTGAAGTAGATTATCTCGAATAGGTGTCTGAAACATTCCTATTTTGTGGGAGATTATTTCAATGACGGTTATGCCAGGGAGGCTTTCAGCTATAAATATTCTCATAGAACTATTTCCTATAGTTAGCTAAAAGGTTTTCTAAATACTCGCGATACTCATTAAATGGATAATTCTTTATCAAATGGGTCAATTCACTTTGTGAGACCAAATTCTTTCTAAACGCTATTTCTTCAGGCACACCAATTTTTATTCCTTGACGCTCTTCAATCACGCGCAAGAAATTCGCGGCGTCATTGAGCGATTTGAAGGTTCCTGTATCGAACCAAGCGGTACCCCTAGTCAAAATCCTGCAATCAAGAAGCCTGTTTTCTAAATAAAAAATATTTAGATCGGTTATTTCTAACTCACCTCTTGGACTGTGAACAAGTGATTTGGTTGCCGCAATCACAGTGTTGGGGTAAAAATACAAACCAGGAACCACAAATTTACTTTTCGGTACACGTGGCTTCTCTTCAATTGAAATGACCTGCTGATCTTTCCCAATTTCAATCACACCGTAGCGTTCAGGATCTGCGACCTCATAACCGAAAATGGTTGCTCGAGTTTCAGCATTAACAGTTTGTAACTGATCTCCTAAGCCTTGACCATAGAAAATATTGTCGCCGAGAACGAGACAAACAGAACTCTTACCAATGAATTCCTCACCTATGAGAAATGCCTCAGCAATTCCTGTCGCCTTGTCTTGAACTTTGTACTGAATTTTGATTCCAAATTGAGCCCCATCCCTAAGGAGTCGTTGAAATTGATCCAAGTCTTGAGGGCGGGTAATGATTAGTATGTCGTGGATTCCAGCGAGCATCAGGGTGCTTAAAGGATAATAAACCAAAGGTTTATCATAAACCGGAAGGAGTTGCTTACTTGTGGAAGCCGTAAGTGGCCATAGTCGGGTTCCATTTCCACCTGCTAACACAATCCCCTTCATGCACATACTTTACAACAAAAAATGCCAAACAAGTCATTTATAGTAGTTAGATGGTATTAGCCTCATCAACATATAATGGTCATATGAGAGTTGGAATCCTTTTGAGCGGAAGATTCCCGACTGAAAAAGCCTATGGAGTTACTACTAACGGGACAATAAAGAGTTTGATTGGGTTAGGTCATGAAGTGATAGTTATAGGACTTAGCTCACTATATGTTGACAATGAAACTTTTCAAGATCACTACTCATTGGTTCATTATCGTGAAAACTATTTGTCAAAGTTTTTGAAGTTTTTGGCATTTGGGAATGGAAAGTATTTGAATAAAGTCGCATGGTACTTCTATTGGCAAGTAACAAAATATCTAAATAAGAAATTGATTTTGTCTCATAATTTAGATTTACTTTGGATTAGAGATCCACATATGCTCAATTTTTCTTTTGCATCACAAGAAATAATTTTAGAAGTGCACCAAAAATTTAAGGTGCGACGGTACGTGAAATCACTTAAGAAAGTTCGCAGTAAAAAAATTATCATTGCACCAATAAGTAAAGTATTACTTGATACGTTGATACAGCTCACAGACAGTTCAAATTTAGTGTATTCCCCGATGGGGGTGAACACCGAAATAATTTCAAAAAATGAAGAAGTTGTTACATTTATTTCTAGCTTAAGGTCGAAACTTGATTCTAAATTAGATAGTGTCGAAGTCGGCTATGTAGGAAAGTTTTTTCCAAACGGATACTCTAAAGGCATTGAAGATCTCCTCGGCTTATCTCGAGTAAATCAAAATAGGGGCAAAAGACTCAAAATTTCAATAACCGGTGGAACTCAATTCGAAGTCGAGACTCTGAACAAATTGATTCAGAAACTTCAGCTTGAATCAAGGAATCTGAGAGTGAATGCACACCTCTCTCACTATCAAGCCCTTCAAAAGATGAAAGAACTCGATGTGATCGTGTTGCCAATGCCCGCATCTAAGGAATACGTAGGATTTCCCCTCAAGAGCATTGAAGCTCTCGCATCAGGTCGAATAGTTGTTGCAGCAAAGTGCAGGGTTTACACAGACATCTTTGTAGAGGATTTTCAACCTTACTGGTACGTTCCTGAAAATCCTGAATCTTTGTTTATGGCTATTACTAAGGCTTTAGGTGATAATGATTTGGAGGCACGGATCACCTCTGGATTGAAGTTTGCTGAGCAATTCACATGGGATATTCGGACAAAGAATTTGCTTTCTGAATTGAAAAGTGGGGTGCAAGATTAGGATGTGCACATGGAGATGAAAGTACTAGTGACTGGTGGCGCTGGATTTATTGGCTCCCACTTTGTTCGAAAGCTGCTTTCTGTCAAGGTCGTTCAAAAAGTCGTGGTCTTAGACAATCTCACTTACGCTGGAAGAATGGAAAATCTTTTTGAGTTCGAAAAAGATCCGCGATTCAGTTTCGTGAAGGGAGATATTCAGGATGCAAAAATTCTAGAAGAATTGATCAAAGACGCAAATTTTGTTGTAAACTTTGCTGCAGAGTCACACGTTGATAGGTCCATAGCAAATTCATCAAATTTTGTTAGCACAAATATAGTTGGAACACATACTTTGCTTGAAGCGGTCAAAAAGCGAACAGACATCCGTTACCTCCAAGTTTCAACAGATGAAGTTTATGGTTCGATACCAATTGGACACTGGACAGAAGATTCGCCACTCTTACCAAATTCACCTTATTCGGCAAGTAAAGCCTCGGCCGATTTATTAGTTCGCGCATTCAACGTCACCTATGGTGTCGATACAATTATCACCCGGTGCAGCAATAACTTTGGCTCTCACCAGTTTCCAGAAAAATTAATACCTCTTTCAATAATCAAACTGATGAAAGGGAAGAAGATTCAGATTTATGGGAATGGTCTTAATATTAGGGATTGGCTGCACGTTACGGACCATTGTGAAGGCATATACCTGGCACTTGTAAAAGGTGAATCCGGATCTGTTTATAACTTTGGGGCTGATGCCGAAAAAACTAATTTAGAGATTTCAGATTTCATTTTAAAACAAATGGGCTTCAATCAATCCAGTGTTGAGTTCGTAGGGGACAGATTGGGACACGATCTTCGCTATGCCGTTTCCTTTGAAAAAGCACGATCCGATTTAGGTTTTGAACCTAAAGTTCCTTTTGAAGATGGAATAAAGGAAACTATTGATTGGTATGTCAAAAACGAAGCTTGGTGGAAAGATTTAATTTCACCGTGAAGTGGATGGTTTTCGGGGCTGGAGGTCAACTTGGTCGGGCCTTAGTACAGAGACTTCAGGAAAAATACCAACCGCATGAGTTAGTTGCCTTTACTCATAATCAAGCAGACGTAACAAATTTTGAACTAATCTTGGATTTAGTATCAAGATTTCAACCAAATCAAATAATTAATGCTGCTGCTTGGACAGATGTTGCCGGGGCTGAATTCCAAATGGATTTAGCTAGCAAAGTAAACACGCAAGGGGCAGTAAATATTGCCAAAGCGGCAATTAACTTTGGAGCGTCTCTGATACATATTTCAACGGATTATGTTTTTAGTGGCGAATTTTCAAAGCCTATTCCTGAGGATCAGTTGCAATCTCCAATAAATAATTACGGCCTAACTAAAGCAAATGCAGAGATTTTAATCGAAAAGGAGTTTAAGGATTCGGTAGTTGTATTGCGCACCGCTTGGCTCTATGGCCCGGGCGGAAGAAATTTCGCGCGAGCAATTATTACTAAAGCTGTGAAGGCTATTGAGGAAGAAATTTTAGTTGTAGATGATCAATGGGGCCAACCAACCTCAACAATTGATTTGGCAGACAAGATTATTGAAATTGGAGAGAAACGGATTACTCATGGGATATTGCACGCAACCAATTCAGGAGAAACGAGTTGGTTTGGATTTGCCGAGCTATTGTTTTCTTCTGCAGGATTGGATCCAACTATGCTAAAGCCAATCAAAACTCTTGATTTCCCTTCATTGGTGAAGCGCCCGGTTTATACTGTCTTAAGCCATGACGGGTGGGAGGGTACCGGAATCGCAGCTCTACGTGATTGGAAGTTGCCTGTTCGAGAGTTAGCAACGGTTATCCGGCGAGAGGTTGAGATTGAGCATGGAATATAAGGAATTAGATCTACCAGGAGTGTGGATGGGTAGATCCAGAATTTTTCAAGACAATCGAGGATCATTTCGGGAGTGGTTTTTGCGAGGAGAGTTCTACTCAATTTCTGGAATCGATTTTAAAGTTGCCCAGTCAAATACCTCTAAATCTCTCAAAAATGTAATGCGTGGAATCCACTACAGTGTTGCAAAAAGAGGGCAAGCAAAGTGGGTTACATGTATTAGTGGCTCGATACTTGATGTTGTTGTAGATTTACGCCAAGATTCAGATACTTTTGGTAATTGGATTTTGACAAAATTGGAATCCGATTTTGGCGACTGTCTATATGTCCCAGATGGTTTTGGGCATGGCTTCTTGAGCTTGGAGGACAATTCTTCGGTCGTTTATAACTTAACCAGCAAGTACCAACCAGAATTGGAGTTCGCCATCAATTTATTTGATGAAACTTTGAAAATTAACTGGCCTGAATGCAAAGCAATCATTTCTCAACGTGATCAAGAGGCACCAAGTTTTCTAGTAGCATTTCCATCTCCTAATACATGATTTCTAGATTTTTCTAAGAACCCAAAGTAAATGACTTGGTTTCCTCAAGTGGGAGATTAACGCACGTATTCGTTTCGGTTTCCTAAACGTCCACATCAGTTGACGGGTAACTTCAACGTAGGAATTCATTCCTTGGTCTTCTACATTAGGCCTGGCAATCCAAACTTTACTAAAGGGCCCTACCCACTGCTGCGTTATAAGTTCAAACTTACCCAAGTACCCATATCGAGCACTTGTTGCGCCTGGATTTTGTCCCACAAAGTAATGAACTGTCTGTTCGGTAATAAAATTAACGTGTGTTGGATCTTGAAAAGCTAAAGGGCTTGGGAACGCGGGAGTCACAAGTATTAGAACGCCTCCCCTTCTTAGTACTCTTGATGCCTCATTCATAAACTGAATAAAAAAATTAGGCTCAAGCGGAGAACCACGATGTAAGTGTTCAATGAAATCAAAACCGGAAATACTTTCAACGCTCTCATTTGGAAGTGGTATTTCTCCGGATGGATCTAATTCGAGATATTCATAATCTAGTAGAGTGTCCTCAACAGATAAAGTGAGAACATCTGCTCCAATCAATTTGGACGCCATAAAAGGATTTCTTACTCTTGCACCACAGCCCATATCTAAATGACATAAAGATGAGAAACCCCAGTCATTTGTCGGCTTTATGTTGTAGGAAGTAAAGAACCAAAATGGTTTACGCATGGTTTTCCCTAATTCCTTAAGATTCTAGCCGCAAAATACTTGACGACTAGCTTGAGATGTGACCAGCTACTTTGAATGGTCTGCAGAAATACTATCAAAAAAGTTATACAAGTAAATGATTTAAAGTAATACTCCGGAGTAAATTTCGATCTTGTGAATTTTGCCAGTCTTCCATCACCGACATAAGCCGTTACTTTCATGCTTGCCCAATAACGTATTCCGATATTTGGAATACGTGGATTTGTGTCAGCCCACCGAGGGAAAAAATTGAATGCCGCAAGTGCAATTTCACTGGAATTTAAGTCAATCACCTTAAAAACTCCACACCCTCTATTACTGCCACGTCCTAAGTGATCAACTCGGTGAAGATCGCAAAATTCGAGAAGTTCTTTGCTGGACCAAAAATTATCATTTAACTCGGCATGAGCAGCAGCCCTTGACTTCTCCCAAAGTGACTCATCGGTAATCCCCAGCCAAGAAAAATGTGCGCCAGGTTCCCCCCCAATGTTTACTATCTCCTTCGAAAATCTTCCAGCGTTAGGGTAGGTGTTTAATGCAATTTCGCCCATCACTCCACGCGACCAACCCATGTGTTGATCCCTTAGCTGCCAATTAATTTTTCGATAATAAGTTGGCGTGTGAAAATGATAAATACCATTTTCCTCTTTTAATCTTTTGATCTGGCTTCTTGAGGGGATTTCATCTAAATCGCTCAAGATGAACTTTGATTTTGCAAAATTTTCGTTTAGATATCTAAACAGAAATTCTCGGGTATAAATCTCCCTTTCCCAATTTGTAGAAGATTCCAATAAAGGAACTTCGATTACTCGAACTTTTTCCTTAACCACGGAATTTTGTTCTGACAGCCAATTAGTAAAATAGAGTGGCTTTTTTAATCCCGATTGGGTCAAACGCGCCTCTGCAATTACCGTCAAATCGACAAAATCAGACAAGTAGTTTATCCGGAAGTTCGCAAGCTCCAGTTCGTTGTAACCCGGGAATGCATCAATAATCATGTCTTTTTGAGCAATCATTTAGTAAACTTCCTTAAAGTGATAATCTTTGTTAGTGCAGATACGTGTTCTTCTTCTTGATAACAGCACTGGTCCATGGCATAAAATGTATCAAAACGGCGCGATGAAAACTTGGTGCACCACATCTAACCACGAACTTAATACAAATTTGTACCTTGGAAAGAAGGTAAAGAGTAAGGCGCTAAATTCTGGTTTTAATAAAATCCTAGTAAGTCGTTACGTGCAAAAGTATTGGCGTTTCTTTCAAGTCAAAGCTCCTTCATCTCAAGTTGGTTCTACCGAACTCGAAAGCATAATCGAGATAGACATTGCTGAAACTTGGCCCAATATCACATTGAAAACCCTTACAGCCATTCGTTATGTGCACACTCACTATGTCTACGACTTTCTAGTGCGAGCGAATGCCAGCTGCTATGTAAATCTAAATGCCCTGAAAAATCATTTAGATTCTTTAAACGATAAGTTTGTATATGCCGGGCCAAAAGCGACAAATAAGGATTTTATTTCTGGCTGGGGAATTGTTTTTAATCCCAAAACTATTGAAACTCTGTTGAGTAACGAGGGTACAGAATTCCTTGAGTTATTTGACGATGAGGCAATCGGCCGGATGCTCAAAGTGTCAGGTATCGAGCCCATGCCTATTCCATACCTTGAGATATCTTCTCCCAAGGAGTTGAACTCAAAAACAAAAGAGGAATTAGCAGCATTTCCCTTTATCCGGGTTAAGGCATCAGTCAATGGTAAACGTATTGATGATCTGCTTATGTGTAGGATTCATGAAATTCTTGGAGAGTAAAGTGTGAAAAATAACACCCAGCGGCATCTATTGATACTGACTTGTACTGTCTGCCCACAAGTAAATTCAAATTTAGTACGTTCTAATGTGGATCTACGACTCAAAGACTACATCAACAGTTTGGCAAGGTTGCAGAAATTTTCGCAAGTCATAAATATTGATTTTCTTGTGGTAGAAAATTCTAATTCAGTTCAACTTGTGGAATTAGGGTTAAAAGAGATTGGAGTGAATTTAGAGAATTTCACCTTTTTTTCATGTGAGCAAGATTCACTTTCAGTCACTTCAGGAATAAGTGCAGGAGAGCACGGCATGTTAAGGGAAGTCGCCCTTTCATTTCCGTTGATTGATTACGATGTTATTTGGAAGCTTACAGGTCGGCTTTCCGTTGAGAATTTGCATAAGCTGATTTCAAAATCAACCGGTGATTTTCGGGCAAATCGATTCTTTTCGCAAGATCACACTATTGACTCAAGGTTTTTTGGAATGACTACAAAAGTTTTTAAGGAATTTGCCTTAAATCCGCCGGAGTACTCAGAAATTCAACACGGAATGGATTGTTTTCATAACAGGGGTGTGTTCAGAGCGATTGAGTTCTACCTTGCCTTCTATGCACTAAAACTTGAATCTAAAGGTTTAAGCGTGCGTGGTCTTCCTTGTATCCCTTTGTATCGAGGCACAAGCGCAAGCACGGGTAAGAGTTTGGATGGCTTACAGACTCGATTGAAAGTAAAAGCGCTAAACAGATTTAGACGGTTCTTTATTAAAGGGCTTCTTGGCGTCGGGCCCTAGGGATGAGCCTCCAGTTTCAAAGAATTTTCTTGATGTATGGCAAGATTTAGTCATGAAAATTATCCTTACAGGTGCAGCAGGATTCCTAGGGTCTCATATTTCGGATCGACTGATTAATGAAGGTCATAGTGTAATTGGCTTGGATGACCTTTCGACAGGATCAATGGCTAATTTAGAGCATTTGTTGGATCATCCAAAATTTAATTTTTTTGAGCATGACGTTCGTGAAGCAATTTTGATAAAAGGGGATGCTATTTTGAATTTTGCCTGCCCGGCGTCTCCTGTTCATTACCAAGCAGATCCAGTACGGACGATTGAAACCAACTTTCTTGGGATCATTAATATGCTGCACCTGGCAAGAAAATTAAAAATTCCGCTAGTGCAGGCCTCTACAAGTGAAGTTTATGGAGATCCAACTGAGTCTCCACAGAAAGAAAGCTATTGGGGAAATGTAAATCCAATCGGAATTAGATCTTGCTACGACGAAGGAAAGCGCGCCGCTGAAACTTTGTGCTTTGATTATCGCCGACAATACACCGTCGACACTCGAGTTATAAGAATTTTCAACACATATGGCCCGCGGATGGCCGTAGGTGATGGAAGAGTTGTGAGCAATTTTGTTGTTCAAGCCCTTTCTGGCAAAGACATCACAATCTATGGAGAAGGGCAACAAACGAGGTCTTTTTGTTTCGTTTCAGATTTAGTTGATGGAATTTATCGCATGCTAAGTTCAAAAGAAATAATTGATGCTCCAATAAACCTCGGCAACCCGAATGAATTTTCAATGATCGAGCTAGCTCATACAGTGCTCAAACTGACTGGGTCAAAATCCAAAATCGTCTATAAAGATTTGCCACTAGATGATCCAAGGCAACGAAAACCAGACATCACCCGAGCAAAAGAAGTTCTAAAATGGGCTCCAAAGATTGAATTAGAGCAAGGCGTCAGCCAAACAATAGATTATTTCAAGAGCGTATTGAATTGAAATCAGTTGTACACCTCATTACCACAATTGCTAGGGGTGGAGCCGAGAACCAACTCAAGGTAGTTGTGAGGGAGCAAGTTAGATCGGGCTTTAAAGTCAAAGTCATCTATTTGAAAGATCTCCCAGAGTTACGAGAAGAACTATTAGAGGCCGGCGCTGACGTAATTGATATTCTCGAAGGAAAGAGTTTCTTAAGGCAAATTCGCGCGCTAAAGCGCTTTTTTAAAAATTACCATGGTGTTGTTCATGCTCATCTACCTCGTGCCGAGCTTCTTGCAGCAGTCACATCTCCAAAAGGTTCACTTGTTGTTTCGCGGCATAATTCAGAACCTTTTTTTCCAGGTGCTCCTGCTTTCGTATCCAAACTTTTGAGCAGATATGTTGAAAGTAGAGCCATTCGTGTAGTTGCAATCTCAGAGGCAGTCAAGAAGTATCTCTTAGACTCTGGTGAGATATCTGCATCAAATAAAATAAACGTTATTCACTATGGATTTGACGAACTTTTGATGAACCCATCAACTTATGCGATTCAGAAGAAGGAAAAGGATTTTGTCATCGGAACAGTTGGACGTTTAGCTCATCAAAAAGATTATCCAACCTTATTTAGGGCCTTCAAAGAGTTCACATATAAGAATCCCTTATCGAAATTGCTTATTGTAGGTGGCGGTCCCCTTAAAGAGGAGCTCGAGGAGTTAGCTAAGAAGTTAGAAATCAAAGAAAACACAATCTGGTTTGGGAGAACCGATGATGTAATTTCGGTAATGAAACAAATGGATCTTTTTATTCTTGCTAGCAACTATGAAGGTTTTGGTTTAGTCCTTCTGGAAGCGATTCAAGCAGGAATCCCAGTTATCGCCGCGAATAATTCGGCAATACCGGAGGTTCTCGGCGTGAATTCTGAGGGCCTATTTCATACTGGTGATGTGACAGGCCTGTGCAATAAAATGGAGGAATTCAAATTCGAGCCAAAAAGAAGCCAATTAATTGAGGAACAGCATGCCCGATTGAGCAGTTTTACACCTGAGGGTATGATTACGAAGATGAACTCAGTTTATGATCCAGTATTGGCAGGCTTATGAGCATTGTTGTAACAGGTGGATTAGGTTTTATTGGTGCCCACGTTGCGGCAGCACTAGTGGATTCTGGTGAAGATGTAGTTATCGTTGACTCCCTTACAGACTATTACTCAGTAGATTTAAAACTGGAAAGAAAAAAGCAATTATTAGGTAAAGTTCCAAAGGAAAATTTTTTTGATTTTGATTTGGTCGACCGTTTTTCATTTAGCAAGATACTCGTCAATGTAAAGCCCAGAACGGTTATTCATTTAGCCGCTCAAGCCGGCGTCCGATTACCCGTTAAATTTACCTATAAGTACGTTGAATCAAACCTCACTGGATTTGCAAATGTCTTGCAATCTGTGATTGAAAACAAAATCCCTAATTTTCTTTATGCCTCTTCCTCAAGCGTCTATGGAGACTCAACTGATGTTCCTTATAGGGAGAACGCAGTTGGTTTAAGCCCAATTAGTTTTTATGGTGCAACAAAATTGAGTAATGAACTTTTAGCAAAAGCACTGACCACCAACTCGCAAACTCGGTCGAGAGGTATGCGCTTCTTTACTGTCTACGGACCTTGGGGAAGGCCGGATATGGCGTACTTCAGACTTGGGGCAAGTGTCTTAACTGACTATAGTTTTCATAGATTTGGTGATGGCTCTGTCAGACGTGACTTTACTTATGTGGACGACACCGTGAAAGGTATCCTCAGACTCAGTTATCAGTTGGCCACGGAAGTTCCAGGCTTTAGCGACATCGTAAATCTTGGTGGAGGCAATCCACACTCACTCAACGATTTGATTGTTGAATTGGAACAGATTTCTGGAAATCGGATCCCAATTACAAACGAAGAGAGTGCTGCAGGTGATGTTCCACAGACCGTTGCTGACAGCAGTTATCTAGAGCAATTAATTGGTTTCGTGCCTTCGATATCTTTAACTGAAGGCGTATTTCGCTTTTATGAGTGGGCTAGCCAAAAAGAAAACACAATTTCCCTTAAAAAGTGGATCGGCTAATGGTGTGAATCTTGTACTTGTCTCGGGGATTTATTTTCCAGATATTGGTGGACCAGCAACCTACTTACCCAGATTAGCCACACAATTGGTCCAAAATGGTCATGAAGTTTGCACACTTTCGCTAACTGACCGTAAAGGAGTACTTCGACCAGTAGAGAAATGGCAGCGAGTGTTTGTTCGTCGAAATTTGTTCAAGCCCATGAGAATGTATCTAGTGATTAGAGAATTAGTCAAACTCTCACGGAGCTCCGAAGGCATATTTGCAAATGGCCTACATGAGGAAGCAGGAATTGCCACATTATTCGGATCAAGGGCATTAGTAGCTAAAATTGTTGGAGACCCAATTTGGGAACGCTATAGAAACTCAAGAAAGACAGAAGTCACCATAAGTCAGTTTCAAACCACTCAACTTCCATTTTCGCTCAAATACCAGAGAAGACTTCTTGTGTGGAGCTTGAATAGATTCAAAAATATCACTACTCCGAGCGCAGAGTTAGCAGAAATAGTTAAAGGGTGGGGAGTTAAGCCACCCATTAAAGTGATTCAAAATGGAATTACATGCCGCCCTGATAAACAAATTTTCGGTGAATCAAATGGCGTTCTCTCAGTTTCACGGTTAGTAACCTGGAAGAATATTGATGTACTGATTCGGGCTTGTGCAAACCAGAAATTGAAATTAGTTGTTATTGGAGATGGACCAGAGAGGAATAATCTAGAAAAACTAGCCATAGAACTCAAGGCAAATGTGGAGTTTTTAGGGGAGCTAGATAATTTTGATGTCATATCAGTTTTGGACCGGTCCAGGGTTTATGCGCTTATCTCGGATTATGAAGGTTTGTCATTTTCCCTTCTTGAGGCGATGATGGCAGGTAAGCCAATTGTTGTCTCAAATAATCCCGGAAATTCTGATGTCATTGATAATCTTCAAACAGGATTAATAGTTCCAATTCGCGATCTTCAGGCCACGGAGGATGCCTTAGCAAAATTGATTCACGACAAGAAGTTTGCACAAAAACTGGGGGAGAAAGCTCAGTATCGAGCCAAAGAAAATTACTGTGAACAAAACCAGCTCGTCAAAATGATTGATCTAATCTCGGAAAGCAGTGGTGCAAAGTAAGTGAGTGACGTTGTTCTATTTGATCCCAGAGGCAACTTTTCTGGGTTAGATCAGGATCTAATTGATAGGCACAAAGAATACATTTTAGTTGCAAGGGAATTTCCATTAACTACAATTTCACGACTAGTAGTTTTAACCGGTAAGACAAAGCAGGTAGGAATTCTCTATCGGGATGATGCCCTAGTCATTATTGGGTGCAATCGCCATATGTGGTTCGGGGTTTTCATGAATTTCCGTAAATTAGTCGTGCTGAGAGAAATTGACTTTTTTCCACAGATTATCACTTGTAGTGATCCATGGGCTTCTTATTTTTACGCACGCATGAGTTCAATTTTTCGAATTAAGAGTATTGATAAAAGAAGAATTCCAGTTCAATTGCAAGTACATGCAGATTTCTTAGCTAAAAGTTGGAGTGCCGCGGGACTAATCCCATTCACAAAATCTGTTTTGTCAAGAATTGCAATTAAGCGCTCAGATGAAATCCGATGTGTCAGTGAGACAATTGCCACCGATATTGTTAAGCGCTTCAAAGTTCCAATCTCGAAAGTTATTTCTATTCCAGTGCCGCTCAATGTAAGTGCGATGAAATTTCCAGTAGAAAAAGAATTACCCCATTCAATTGGGTTTGTGGGCAGAATTCATTTTGAGCGAGGGCTTATGATTTTTTCCAATATTGCCAGGGAACTCATAAAAATTGAGCCTAACTTGCGAATTATCATCGCTGGTGATGGTCCAGAGAGAAATTTTTTCTTAAAGCAGCTTCAAGCTGATATTCCAGCAAGGAACATAGAGTTTTTGGGGCAGTTAAACCGAATTCAGATGGAGGCTGCGTGGGATAAAATTGGAATTCTTCTCTCAACAGCGCCAACTGAATCATATGGACGGTCTACGCGCGAAGCACTAATGCATGGCATACCGGTTTGGGGTATCCCATCAAGGGGAATCACTGAACTTATTGAAGAGGCCGGTGCCGTCTTAGTTCGAGAACTCAATTTGCAACTTTCAACAAATGATTTGGAAGTGACCTTGAGGGAACTGCTTGCCCTCCAGCGTAATGACGGTTACTACACAGAGTATTCACAGCGCCGTAAAGAGATTGTGCACGATATAGGTAGTGCGTGGGCAAGGCTTTCCAAAACTTGTCAGTAGTTCCGGGCTAAACTACATCATATGTGCGGAATCGTAGGATCACTTTTTGTTCCTAATGGGGTTGCTTGGGTTGATGAGCAAACAAAGCAAATCCATTTAAGGGGACCAGACTCTCAAATTACAAAGCAAGTCAATAGTAGTTTATGTATGGGAGTTGCCCGCTTAGCAATGACAGATCCGCATCCACGTAGCAATCAACCCATGATTGATGTTGAAACTGGTGATGTAATTTCATTTAACGGTGAGATTTACAATTTTAGAGAAATTCGACGGGATCTTGAATTAAGGCAGATGCGCTTTCAAACCGAGTCAGACACCGAAGTGCTTCTCAAGTTTTTAACATTAAACGGTTTAGAAAGCCTCGAAAAGCTGAATGGAATGTTTGCCTTCGCTTTCTATTCAAAATCTCACAACAAGGTCTATTTATCTAGAGACAAGCTTGGAAAGAAACCACTCTACTTTGAAAATAATAATGATTCTTTCAGGTGGTCATCAAGCTTGGACTCTTTCAAAAATCAAAATGATAAATCTACTATTTCCGATCTAGCTTTGACCCAGTTCTTAAGTCTTGGTTATTTATTAGATCCAACCACCACTAAACCAGAAATTTACTCGGTTATGCCAGGTGAAATTCTTGAAATCTGTTTAGATTCTCGTCGAATTCGGAAAAGTTCATTCCTAGAGAAGAATTCGTGTATTGACGTAGGTTCCTCCAGTTTAAGAAAACTTCTAAGTGATAGCGTTGATGATCGAATTGAGGGCCACCAGAAAATTGCGATCTCTCTTTCAGGGGGCGTCGACTCATCCATAATTGCAATAGAACTAAGTAAAAAGTGTGACCAGGCAACTGCTTTCACTGCCAGATGGTCTGATGCAGACAAGCAAAGATATAACTTAGATTCAGAGGTTGCACACGCTGTGAGCTCTAAACTCGGAATAAGAATTGAATCGATTGAAATGATTCGTGCATCTGAAGTTGAAGAAGAACTTAAGAAGTTCCTAATAGCGCTCGAGGAACCAAATAACAATCCAACCGGTTTATCTATGCTCAAACTCTATTCATCAATCGCTGCTTCAGGTCATAGATTGGTTCTTACGGGCGATGGCTCAGATGAGATATTTGGAGGGTACGCTCGTCACCTTAGAGTTAATCGGGTACCAAATCTTTTGCAATTAAAAGCCAACAATATGGGAAATTTTATTTTTGCTGATTCTCAGAGTAATAAATCTATTATAAATAAAATTTTAGCCACGCAGATTTCTAGGAAATCACCTCTTTCATGGCTTAACTGGCACTGGACTTTCACACCGCTTGAACTTTCAAAAATTCTTAGTCCGGCTATTTCCATGCAACATATATCTGACTCAATGGTTAATGCAGTTGCATTAATCGAGAACCTTCCAATGGAATTGAGTTCTCCTCAAGCCATTATGATTAGAGATCATCAAGTTTGGCTCCCTATGGAATCAAATCGAAAACTAGATCGCATATCCATGCATTACTCAATTGAAGCACGAAGCCCTTTTCAAGATGACCGCGTTATAGACTGGGCTAACTCCTATATGAGAACTACTAAGCACAAAAAGCTCTCAAAAATTGCCCTGTGGGAGCAATATCCTGAGTTAAAGACCTTGGGTGTTAGAAGCGATAAAGCCGGCTTCACAAGCCCAGTCGGACACTGGTTACGTGCCAACCCAGCTCTTATTCGCTCATCTCTAGAATTTCTCACTAGAGACGAGCGTTTCAATGCAAAAGAGCTGAACAATTTAACAGATGCACCACAGCGTGGCAAATACAGAGAGCTCATGCAGCTATGGAGTTTGGTTGTTTTGGCTACTTGGATGCAACTGGGTGAGTAGATGAAAACCTTAATTATTTATAATCTAGAGACAGATCTTGACAGTCAGGTGTTGGCTGCGGCACATGATTGGGTCGAGGCTTTTGCTGCTCAAGTCGATAAAGTCTTTGTTTATTCTACTCACGTCGGCCGAACCAACTTGCCGGTAAATGTTGTAGTCAAAGAATTAGGTGGAGGTAGTTTCTTAAGACGCTTGGTGGGGCTCTTTAGACTGTATAAATCTTTTGCAATTTCACTAAAACATCGAAGTAGTGTTTGCGTGTTTCACCATATGTCACCAAGAACATTGCTGATTGTCGGGCCTCTATTTAAAATTGCTGGCATTAAACAGGGATTGTGGTATTCCCACTCTAAAAAATCACTAAGCCTTAAATATTCCCAAGGGTTTGCAGATAGAATTTTTACATCAACCCCATCAGCCATACCGATTGTGAATAGTCGTGTCCGATACGTCGGACACGGAATTAAAAGTAAATTACTACTAGTAGCCGTAGAATCCCCCACAGTAAAGCGTGAAGGAATTCTGGCATTGGGTCGAATAGTGCCGGTAAAGAATATAGAATTAGCAATTTCAGCAATAAACGAATCTAATTACAAGGACATGCAAATTACTTGTATTGGACCACAGTCAACTGAGAATGAGTATGTCAAATCCCTGGAACTTTTCGCGAAATCTCTTAAAGTTGAGCTGAATGTTGAACCACCACTTCCGTATTCAAAAATTCCTCAAGTGTTATCAGGATTTGATTTTATCTTTACTGGTACACCGCGATCAGTGGATAAAGCTGCTATTGAAGGGGCAATGTCTGGATGTTTTGTGCTGGGGGTTGAGGAAGAAATCCTTGAAGTGACTGGAATGCTTGGTGTTTGGCGAGATTTGGGGTATGTACACTTCCCGCGGTTATCCGAGCAAATAAATGTTTTGTACACTTTAGATTTAACGATGAAACAAACACTACGCTCAAAGATCAGCGCAGATGCAGTAAAGATTAATGAGATTAACAGTACTATAAAGAAAATTCTGGTTGAGATATGCTAAGGCTCATGCAAAGAATTTCAGAGTCTATGAAGAATTCTGTGCTTTATAGATCTTCCAAAGTTCTTTCAAAATTAGATAAAAGAAAACTTTTTGCGGTTATCATAATTCAAATTGTTTTAGGAGCTCTAGATTTAGTGGGTGTAGGTCTAATTGGAGTTATTGGTTCCCTTGCAATTAGCGGGGTGGGCTCCAAGCAACCTGGAAATCGCGTACAGTGGCTCATGGATTTATTAAATTTAGGTAGTTTTGACTTGCAGAAACAGGCAACTATTCTGGGAATTCTTGCGGTCTCAGTAATGGTTTTGAAAACAGTCTTATCAATGTTTTTTATCAGAAAAATTCTGTATTTCTTAAGTTTTAAGGGTGCAAGCATTTCTTCCATTTTAGTATCTCGTCTACTTGCGCAGCCTTTACTTACAGTTCAAAGCCGATCAAATCAGGAGACACTCTTTGCTCTTACCTCGGGAGTAACCAGCATTACAATTGGGGTTCTTGCAACATTTGTTGCTCTAATATCAGATACTTCTCTGTTACTCGTTATGGCAATCGGACTTTTTGTAGTTGATCCAATCCTATCACTAAGCACATTTGCTCTGTTTGCTGCTATTGCATTTATGCTCTATCGAGTTATGCAGGTTAGAGCAAGAAATTTGGGCGAGAAAAATCGCAAATCCAACGTGGATAGTAATTCTCTGATTTTAGAGGTGTTATCTTCCTATAGAGAATTGGTCGTGAAAAACAGAAGAAATTACTACTCAAGAAAAATTGGGGATAAGCGCCATGAGCTAGCGGCAGCAACTGCCGAACTCTCGTTCATGCCGAACATTAGTAAGTATGTTATTGAAATTACTGTAATTGTTGGAAGTCTTATGATTAGCGCCATCCAGTTTGTAACTCATGACGCTGCCCATGCTGCAGCGACTCTGAGTGTTTTCTTTGCCGCAAGCACCAGAATTGCACCAGCAGTCCTGAGAATTCAACAGAGCAGCTTGACCATTAGAGCAAACACAGGTTTGGCAGGACCGACCTTAGATTTGATTGAGTCACTTGGTATTGATGCACATGAAAAGGAAGATGCAGTATCAATAGATTTTGAACACGATGGTTTCATTGCTGATATCGAGATTAGAGATGTTTCGCTAAAGTATCCTGGTAAGGATATGTTCGCCATAAACAATCTCTCGCTAAAAATTAAAAAAGGCGAGATTGTTGCCTTTGTCGGACCTTCTGGCGCTGGCAAGACTACATTAGTTGATATTCTGTTAGGTATTCTTGAACCTGACAAAGGCCAAGTCATGATTAGTGCCCACTCTCCTCTAGAAGCAATAGTTAAGTGGCCAGGGGCAATCGGATATATGCCTCAAGATGTTTTGATAGCAAATGGAACGGTCAGAGAAAATGTAATGTTGGGCTTCGATGCGAAACTTGAGTACGAAGAGCAAGTGGCCAAAGCGTTGAGTATTGCTCAGTTATCTGAATTTGTTCTGGCTCTTCCATTCGGGCTTGATCAACCCATGGGTGATCGAGGAACTAGTATCAGCGGGGGGCAACGTCAGAGGATAGGAATAGCACGAGCGGTGTTTACCGCTCCTAAGCTATTAGTACTTGATGAGGCTACAAGTGCATTAGATGGCGAGACAGAGGCCAATATTTCATCCGCGATTCAAGCTTTTCGAGGCGACGTTACAGTGCTAATGATTGCTCATAGACTGTCAACCGTGCTTACCGCTGATCGAGTTGTTTACATGGACAAGGGTGAAATCAAGGCGCAGGGTAGTTTTGAAGAAGTAAGAACGGTAGTACCGGACTTTGATCGACAAGCTAATTTGATGGGACTCTAATCCAGATGTGGCTAGTTACAGGCGGGGCTGGATATATTGGAAGTCATGTTTTATTCAAAATGAAGGAGGCAGGCTTTGAACTAGCTACTCTAGATAATTTGAGTAGTGGGCTAATTAAAAGGGTTCCCTTAGGCGTGAGGCTCATAGAGGGTGATATCTGTGATTTTGATTTGGTGAGCAGGGTGCTTAAAGAAAATCAGATTGAAGGGATTATCAATCTTGCTGCCTTAAAATCAGTCGAGGAGTCAAAGAGAATCCCATATGAGTATGAACGGATTAATCATTTGGGAACAAAAATATTAGTGGATTGCGCAATCCGGGCTGGAGTAAAAATATTTATACAATCCTCAACTGCCGCAGTGTATGGAAACTCTGAATCTGGTTTGGTATCTGAAACATCAGCATTGAGACCCATCTCACCCTATGGGCAATCTAAGGTGCTTGCGGAGAGAGAAGTGACCAGATTTGTTAAGGACAAGGGAAGGCGAGGTACATCACTGCGTTATTTCAATGTGCTTGGCTCAGAAACACCAATTTTGAAAGATAATTCTAAGGCCAATGTGGTCCCAATGGTCCTTGAAGCTTTAGCCCAAGGATCCCCCCCTGAAATTTTCGGTGCCGATTACCCAACAAAAGATGGAACTTGCATGAGGGATTACATCCATGTTTCAGATATTGCCCGAGCTCACGTGCTAGCCGCAAAAAAACTGCAAAGGGGAACTCTACCTCTGGCCATAAACATTGGTAGTGGCCGCGGGTATTCGGTGCGGGAGGTAATGAACGAAATACTTATGCAGTTGAATTCCAAGGTTGAGCCAATTGTAACTAATCGCCGAGATGGAGATCCAGCAGTACTTGTGTCAGAGGTAGAGTTATCCCAAAGGGTATTAGATTTTACAGCCCAACTTGACTTGAAAAACATGATAGCAAGTTCCCTATGGAACACAGCATCTCAATAACTCCATTGCAAAAAGCAAACGTTTTAGCTAATAAGCCAACAATTCATCGATCATTTCAAGATAAATTTTGCTCGTTTCGAGTGGTGTCGGTATTTTATTCTTTAATTTATCCAGATTATCCAAATTATCCTTTATAAAATTGATAGCTGAGTCTAAATCAGGAACTTTACCTATTTCAAAAATCAGATTTTCCGATACAGATCCAGTATAAATTTCAGATATACCGGCTGTATTCGTAGCAAGAAAAAAACTTCCATGGCTTAATGCCTCCAGACCAACTGTTGGATATGGATCGAAATATTGACTGCAAACGCCGACCAAGTCCATTTTGTGGATTAGCTCACCTAATTCAAATCTGGACAGCTTTCCATGATACTTAAACTTCTCAGCATCAAGTCTCAGTGAACAGTAATCAAAAAGTTCGCTGTTGCCCGCTAAGTGCAAAATCCAACCTGGTTTTGCCTGAATAACAGCTTCACACATGATGTCAAGCCCTTTTCTGTTTAATCTCCCAGCAAATAGTAAATTGGAGGTAGATTCTGGAAAATCATGTTCCACACATTTTTCATGCACACATTTCGCTACTCCATTTGGAACCACTACATCAATCCTAATTTGAAATTGCTCAAGAATTTGCTTTTGCAAATTACTCACAGCAGTTGTTTGATTGGCAGAATTAGCCATACTGCGCAAAAGCATTCGACGGAAAATCTGGTAAATGCTTGTGCCAACATTGACATTTCTTGAAACTTCTCTGCGAGAAGAATCGATTGGATCGATTTTGTACTTACTTAGCACTAAGTAATCATGAAAAGTGAAAAGTATTTTTACACGAAATAAACGTAGCACCGGAATCACTAAATATGGCCAATGGTTTCCGATTTGGTGCACCCAAATTACCCTTGGCCGGAATCTTAAGACTAACATTAAGATTTTTAGCAGATTTCCAACTCCTAAAATTTCCCGAAATTTACTTCCAAATCTAGACTTAGGGTTAGATGATAAAACCCCGATTTCCTCTAGATTCTGCTTGTTGATGAATTCTTTATTCGATGTAGTAAACCAAAATTGAACACTGTAGCCTAAATCTTTTAACAAATTATGAAATTCATAGGCAATTGCACCACCACCTCCCAATTGTAATTCGGGGTGGAGGTCAGAGAGTATGACTAAATCAGTTTTATTCTTAACTTTAAAAAAGTTCATGTACTTAATCTACTTCCTAAGTAGAAGACACCAACCCAATGCATTTTTATTGCCTGCTTCCGACGCAAAACGCAAATCAACCCAAAGCGCAAAATTTGTGTAGTACTTTGTAAGTTGACCAAAAAAAAGCATCCTGCCTCTACTTTGATGTGGTTTATAGCTATCAATCCACTTTCTAATTCTTAGTTGCGCCCGACAGGCATGGTACCCACCTCGTTGTAATATTGAAACCACCTCAAAATTTGATTTATCAGCCAATTGCAGAACACCAAATTTTGTGAAACGCCAATAATCGATTGGCTCACTGTGCATCTCATTTTGTTGAGGTACAGTCAAGACTAAATATCCACCAGGTTTTAGCACCCTGTACATTTCATTCATGCAATCTTGTGGTGACAATACATGTTCCAGGACTTGTGACGAAAGCAGAGTGTCAAATTCACAATCCATGAAGGGCATTTTATCTGCAGAAGCTACTACATTTGGATTTGTTGCTGGGTCGATATCAAGCGATGTGAAATCAAAAGTCTTAAAGTAATTCCTATACCTGGACCCGTCACCCCCCCCAACATCAAGTGTTTTTCCTGGATCACTTGGAGCCAACTTAGAAATTTGTATTGAGAGAAGTGCACGCTCAGGTTGATAAATCATAGTAGTAGGGTATTTGAAATATTGATGAAGGCTAAGTATTTCGAGCAGGCGGAGTGTCAATTTTTTGGGTAGCCGGATTACTTTGGGCATCAGCCCTCAAACGATGTAAATTGGCTCCAATAGACATCGAGTCCCCTAATGTTAGATCTCTATTTTGGAGTTCTCCTAAAAAAAAGCTTTTTGCAAATGCTTCAATCGAATAATTTAAATTCGACTTAGAATTCTGTGCAAGCCGCAAATTAATTGCCGCGGAGCCTTTGGGGAAAATTACAATTTCTGAAGGTGAATAAAATGGATCTAAAATAGTTATTTGGCCGCTCTCACCAAAAATCCTAGCACAAGAAGGATTGCTGGAGACAAAACTACTCTCAATTAGCATTTTTTTATCGAAGGGGAATTCGAGCAGGAAAGTTGAAGAGATATCAACGTCTTTGTAAGAGATACAAGAATCTAGATTAAAATTTAAAGGCTCGCCCAGGATGAAATGTGAAAGCGCAAGCGAGTAGCTCGCCATTTCATTAAGTGCCCCGCCGTCAAGTAACCCATCAGTAAGTCGGCCTCCAATAGTAAGGTCAAAGTTCTTCGCGAACCGAGTCTCGATTCGCGTGATTTCACCAATCACATCATTTTTGATTGCTGTAAACAATTGCTGTACTAGTGGATTGAAAACTAACCCCAAGTTTTCCATTATTAAGCATTTCTGAATTGTTGAAATTTGGCGAACAACTTCAAATTCTTCCAAAGTGAAGTTAAGCGGTTTTTCACAGAGCACAGCCTTGCCATGCAAAAGAGACTCTTTTGTTAAACTAAAGTGTGAATTATGGGGTGTCGCGATATAAACAGCATCGAAATCTCCATTTTCTAAAAAGCTAGTTAAGTTTTCGTGCCAAAAAGAAATTCCAAACTTTTTGGCGAAATCTAAACCAGACTTTTTAGTTCTTGAATGTACGCACGTAACACGATGCTGAGAACTCAAAGCCACTATTGAAGCGAATTGTTTCGCCATGTGCCCAGTGCCAATTATCCCCCAGCGGAGTATTTCCATAACTTCAAGATTCTTTCATAAAAATTTAGTTATTTTAAGGAGGGTGTGATTCAAGCCTAACTGATGTTGAGTAGATCTTTGTAAACTATAGGAAGTGCGCAATCATCCCAAGGTTTAGTTATTAAAGAAATGCACTTCGCCTCAGTAATTGCTTGAACTAAATGTGGGACGTTGGGTGGAGTTTTAAAGCAAAACCCTTCCCCTGCAAGCATGCTTATCTGCTTGCCTGAATCATCATCCACAGTTATCAACGCAATAGATCCAGAAAGTACGAGAAAATACTCTGTAAACTCAGGATGGTAATGGTTTCCTCTAAGTTTATTCGCATGGAAGTAAAGCAGTGTGAATTCTTTGATTGACTCTTGCGGGACCCAGCTGAAAATGGCTCCTCGGCCGTCGCTTAAAGTTGTCGGATCGCACTCAGGAGTTAGAATTTCAATTTTGCCGAAGTAATTAGCCATAGACTAGAGCCTCCAAAAAGGTCAAGATAAACACAAGACACTTACTTCCATAGCCTAACCAAGATAAGTGTTAATCAGTCAACTAGACTCACCAGAGTTTAAATTTTAGGGAGCATTCATGAAAAAAGTAGCCTTGATTACCGGAATAACAGGTCAAGATGGTTCTTATCTTGCTGAGCTACTTCTTGAAAAGGGGTATGAAGTACATGGGATAAAGAGGCGATCCTCTAGTTTTAATACTGGACGAATTGACCACCTATATAAGGATAGGCACCACCATTCGTCACCGTTAACTTTACATTTTGGAGATATGACTGACACCCCAAGTCTGATGCGCATAATTCAAAACGTAAAACCGGATGAAATATATAACTTAGCCGCACAGTCCCACGTGCAAGTTTCCTTTGAGACTCCAGAATATACAGCCAATGCTGACGCAATAGGCGTCTTAAGACTACTTGAGGCAATTAGGTTGTTACGCATGGAAAAGTCAATTAGGTTTTATCAGGCCTCAACTTCTGAAATGTTTGGAATTTCTAACGGAAGCATCTTAAATGAACATTCAAAGTTCAGCCCAAGGAGTCCTTATGGAGTTGCGAAACTCTATGCACACTATATTTGCATCAATTATCGAGAAGCATATGACATGTTTTGTGCAAATGGAATTTTGTTTAACCATGAAAGTCCACGACGAGGTGAAACTTTTGTCACTCAAAAAATAGTGCGTGCAGCTGTTGGTATTCAGAAGAAAAACCAACAAAGACTGTACTTAGGAAATCTAAATGCTGTGAGAGATTGGGGTCATGCCAAGGATTATGTGGAGGGAATGTGGCGAATACTTCAATATTCAAACCCAGAAGACTGGATATTGGCAACAGGAGAAACATTGACCGTGCGTGATTTTGCGTCAAGGGTATTTGATTACCTTGGAATGCCAATTGTGTTTCAGAATAATGGCTTAGAGGAAGTCGCAATTAATCAAAAAGGTGATGTAGTGATAGAGGTTGACCCTGTTTATTTTCGCCCAACGGAGGTACCTCATCTGCAGGGAGACTATTCGAAAGCCAAGAGCCTCCTCAATTGGAGCCCAACACATTCAATTGATAGCTTGATCGAAGAGATGGTGAATGAAGAATTGGCAAAGTAAGAAGACCTTATGCAGGGGATGAGTTTATGAATATGGCAAGGAGATGCTTGTTTATTTATACAAACCATCAAAAATGGATAATTGGTGCGATATTCAATGAAATAGAAAAATCTTCAGGCATTCCAATTGTTCGGAATTATCTACCTGAAACGTTTAGACAAACATTTAAGTTTCGCAATATCCTTGGGCAATTTTTCCCTAGAATTGGTGAAATTAATGTATATGCCACGCATAAGTTACTTTTCAAGTTCGGGAAGGCAATCAGTAGTCCAAGAAAACGAGTACTAATTACCCAAATAATAGATGAATCTGATTTCGAATTGAAAGAAAATCTAGAAATCCTCCAGTCGTGCGAGCGGATTATTGTTCAGAATGAATTTGTGCGAGATTTTCTTCTCAGCTGTAGAATTTCGGGAAAAAAAATTCATGTTTTCCCGGGAGCGATAGATCGAAAGACATTTTACCCCGGAACAATTTTTAATACGAGTATTCTATTGAGTGGTGACTTTAAAGATAGAAAGAACCCTGGCGCAATAGCTCAACTTGTTCAGAATAATCCTGACTTAGAGTTCATTATTCATGGAAAGAATCTTAAAATACTTCTCGATCTTGGCTTAGGAGAGGTCTCAAATGTGAATCTTATTGAGTGGAATTTCTCGAGACAGCCTCAGTTAATCCGCGAGGCATCCGTATTTGTAAGTTTATCAAAATTAGAAGGTGGTCCGTTTTCGATATTGGAAGCATTAGCCTCTGGAACACCAGTGGTAGCAACAGATGTGGGAATCGCTCGCGAATTCTTAAATGGGGAAAATGGGTTCGTTATTCCCTTGGATTATAAGCCGGAGGATCTTCGAGATAGGATTCTTGAGTCTCAGCAGCTGAAAAAGAAGACCACAGGTATGGATCTCCTAGAAGGAAAGTTTAGCTGGGATGATTACGGAAATGTTATTTTTGGCGATTAAGCGTGAGAATCCTTTAGCCCCACTCCAGTAGTCATAGTCATCCATAATGACAACTCATCCGACAATGAGCCTAGGAGACCTGTTTTGAGTTAAAGGCGTCCCTAGTTTTTCTTTGAGTGTTTGCAGGAAGTACGGAGTTGGCTGTACTTGAATCTTGTCTCCGTATTTACTGTCAGGAATTGTCTTTAAGCTTAAGTTCAACGCTGAGACGACGCTTCAACCGCCCCAACACACGCTCAAACCCTCAATAACGGCTTTACCCTTGCCCATCCCTTAGACTAGAGACCTGATTCCGGCAGGCTTGTTTCTCGCTGCCATTCGGCGAAAGCCCTGCTAGCTATTCCCCCACCTACGCTCAATCCACCACCGCAGCCAAAACTTTCTAAAGAAAGTTTCCAAAAGGGCACAACATTTGGCCCCCAGCGGTGTCTTAACTAATAGAGGGCAAGACGTTG
>JACCDN010077446.1_pt1 | contig 29452 bp, 22 predicted proteins | sample 7441691 | NCBI WGS metagenome assembly JACCDN01 (sample SAMN15323439, study PRJNA562643) | freshwater metagenome | isolation source: river surface water | place: USA:Blue River Watershed | collected 2017-08-16 | reverse complement strand
GGTGCCGCTATAGATTTCTTACAAAGCTTAGACTTTGAAGCCCTGCATGCCTACGAAAAAGACTTAACAGCCTATGCTAAGGGGCTTATGCAAACCATCCCAGGCCTTAAGCTTTTAGAGGGGCCTGAAGATGCCGTGGGAATTGTCTGTTTTACGATAGAGGGCGTTCACCCGCATGATATTGCGCAAATCCTCGCCCAAAACCGAGTGGCTATCCGCGCGGGGCACCACTGTGCGCAGCCGCTTCTGCAGGCCTTGGGTCTACCAGCAGTCAGCCGCGTATCTTTAGCCTTGTACAACACCCAAGAAGACATCAATGCCTTGATGGATGGCCTCCATCGAGTGCACCAGCTCCTGGGCTAAGAAATTGTTAGCATGGCTAAAAAGCAGCTAGACAAAATGGGGGTGACTCCTTAGATAGTTAAGCGTTTATTGTTTGAGATCCTGTTTAAAAATGAGCTTTGAGTTTAAAATTTTGGGAAGTAGCAGTTCGGGGAATGCCTCTTTTTTACGCTGTGGAAACACCCGTGTGCTGATTGATGCTGGCTTTTCAGCCAAAAAGTTAAAGGCTTTACTTGAAAGCATAGGAGAAAGCCTAGACGCTTTGGATGCGGTTTTTATCACCCATGAGCATGCCGACCACGTAGCCGGCTTGCAGGGGCTATCTACCTACCCTCACCTCAAAATATTTGCTAACTTGCAAACGGCACAGTGCTTGCAAGAGCGCCTAAAGCGTAAGCTCTCGTGGCAGATCTTTGAAACGGGAAGCTCCTTTATCTTTCAAGATCTTATTGTGGAAAATTTTCCCATTCCGCATGATGCGTATGATCCTGTAGCCTATATTTTTCGTTGCCAAAAGGCTGTGGCAGAAGGCCTCCTTTCTAGCCCAAAACCCACTAGCCTAGCCTGGATCACAGACTTAGGCTATGTGACTGAACTGGTACGCCAAAAAGTCAATACCGTAGACCTACTCGTCCTGGAAGCCAACTATGAGCCGGAGCTACTTGAAAAGGATACTGTACGGCCCTTTAGTGTAAAGCAAAGGATACGTAGCCGTCATGGCCACCTTTCTAACCAAGATGCCTATCAGCTCTTATCCGAAACGGTTGACCCTCGTTGGAAAGAAGTTTTCCTTGCACACCTCAGTGCCCATTGTAATGATCCCCAGCGAGTGGCTGGGCTATTTGCTCCCTTAAGCCAAAAACATGAGTATAGGCTTAGCATTGTTGCTCCCTCAGCCCAAGCCATGAACCTAGTAGCCGTTTAATTTTTTCCTAGACACCATCATGATGACGCAACCGCATACCAAGATTATATTCACTGCCGGGCCTGCCTGCGAAGACGCAGCCACCCTAAAGGGCATTATAGAAGCTGGAGGACACATTTGCAGACTCAACATGGCGCACTCTTCGCATGAGTCTATCCGGGTATTTTTGGGGACACTGCGGCAAGTGGCACAAGACCTAGGGAAGCAAGTCGCTATTTTAATGGATATCAAGGGCCCTGAAGTGCGAACAGGTGAAGTGGCAGAGCCCATTACGCTGAATAGAGGGGATCACTTAAGGATAGTGACCTATAAGGGCTCTTCTAAGCATGCAGAGACTACCGTCCCGTCTGTAAGCGTCAATTACCCAGATATTATCCACGATGTTAAAGTAGGGGACACGCTTTTGGTCGACAGCGGCTTGATCCACCTAAAAATTATAGACATTAAAGATCGCGCCATGATCTGCGAAGCCCTAACACCTGGGCTTTTAAAAAGTAGAAGGCATATTAACCTGCCGGGAGTGCATATCAAACTGCCCTCTCTTACCGAAAAGGATAAGGTGGATATTGCCTTTGGTCTAGAAATGGGGGTCAGTTTCTTTGCCTTGTCTTTTGTGAGAGAGGCAAAGGATGTGGAGACGCTACGGACTCACCTCGAAAGCTTGGGCAACTCGGCCAAAATTATTTCTAAAATAGAAGACCAGTGCGGCCTAAAAAACAAGGATGCTATCATTCAAGCCTCTGACGGAGTCATGGTAGCCCGAGGAGACCTAGGGGTAGAATGCCCCTATGAGGAACTGCCCTTTATCCAAACACAGATCGTCCAGGCCTGTATTCGCTATTCTAAGCCGGTGATTGTGGCTACGCATATGCTAGAATCTATGATTACTGCACCTATTCCAACTAGGGCAGAGGTGAGTGATATTGCTAAGGCTGTCTTTGAAGCAGCAGATGCCATCATGCTCTCTGGCGAAACCACTATCGGCCAATACCCGGTAGAATGCGTAAAAGTCATGTCCAAGGTAGCCTATAGCACAGAGCGCCTAGGCATCATCGGAGATTTACCGTGTATAGAGCTGGATAGCAATCGGAAAAAACTCGTCCGGTCCGCAGCTATTTTAGCCAGAGACCTAGGCAATGCCCCTATCGTCGTATTTTCAACTCACGGGCACTTGCCAACCCTTTTGTCTTCCTTGCGCCCTGCCCGGTCTCCCATCTTTGCTTTTACGAACAATTTAAAAACCTACCAGGAAATGCTTCTTTTGTGGGGCGTATATCCATTTATGATAGATTTCCCGGATGATCCTGAGGCTCGCTTGCAAAATGCGATGGACTTACTGGTGGCTCAGGATTTTCTGAAGGTGCAAACGCCGATCGTAGTCGTCACTTACATCAATAGTAATGCTAAACGCTATGATACCATACAAATCCGCCATACCGAGAGCTGTCATCATTCGGAGATATAGCCTGCTTATAGAAAAAATAAAGACCCTCTTTTAGCTGTAGAAGCTGATGAGAGCCTTTCATACTAAAAGATTGCGTTTAGGCTGCTTTCCTAAAGCCTCTCCCACCTGCCTCTCTCATTCCCGCTTACCCCTATCTTGGACGATGACTCAAAACCCCCTTCTTTTTAAGGCCCATACGCATATACGCAACGTCCTAAAACCCGGTGACTCTGCAGTGGACGCTACAGCAGGCAATGGCCATGATGCTCTTTTTTTAGCAGAATGTATCCAGCTAGGAGGAAAGCTGTGGGCGGTGGATATTCAAGCAGCCGCTATAGAGGCTAGCCGGCAACGCCTAGCTAGTATGGAAAAGCTAGAAGGGGTTACGCTTATTCAAGCCAATCATGCAGACCTTTTCAATCTGATTCCTAGCGTCTTTCATGGAAAAATACGGGTAATCGTCTTTAACCTTGGCTACCTACCAGGCGGGAACAAAGCCTGCATCACTCTCCCCCACTCAACTTTAAGTGCCCTGTCTGCTAGCCTCAGTCTATTGGCGCCCGGAGGGCTCTTATCCGTCATGGTCTACCCTGGCCACAAGGGAGGCGCTGCCGAAGCGCAGGTGATTCTCGATTGGCTCACCACCCTAGATAAGCGTTATACCTATAGGATTTATACGTCTAAAATGTTGAATACTCAAGAAGACGCCCTGCCCTCGCTGGAATTCTCTTCTTCTCACTTGCTTCCTACGGAAAGGCCTTACTTACGCTTGAGTGCCAAGCCCTTTTGGATCTGTTTGAGTAAAGGGAGTTAAAGCTTCAAATCCCCTATCCTTGGGCTTTAGCGTTCCATGTCCCTACAGAGCTTAGCATAAGCTTCTAACTTTTCTAAAGCCTCTTCATCTAGGCTAGAGGCTTGGAGGCTTTTTTCTTTGATATGAAATTCGCTATACACGGTGGATAGCTCGCCGGTGGCAACTTTAGTCTTTGTGGAGCCACAGGAAGAAAGCTTAAGAAAGACAAACTTGTAGCGCACCGCCCTAGGCAAGAGGTCCTGGATGTAAACACTCACCTCTAAATTGTCCTCAAAGCGCAAGGGCGCATGATAAGCGCACGAGGCCCGGACGCGTGGCCAACCATAAAAGGCCTCTTCTTGCTGAATGAACAAGGGTAAATTCAAATGCTTGAGTAGGGCATGCTCGGCTGCTTCCATCCACTTAAAATAGTTGGAAAAATGGACGATTCTTGCCATATCCGTCTCGCTAAATTGGACGGTATGGCGGTAGGTAAAAAGCGTGTTTGGATGCATATATTCAATTAAAAACAAAGGCCTTCCGTATCGCTCACCCCGGAGGCCAGTCTAAAGTACGGCCGCCTAGGAGGTGTATGTGCAAATGAGGAACAGTCTCTCCAGCCTTAGGGCCATTGTTGATAACGATTCGAAAGCCCTCCTCTAGGCCCAAGGAGGCGCTCAGCTTTTGTATAATGGTAAATAGGTAACCCACTAGCTCAGCATCTTCTGGCTCTAGCTTGGCTAGGCGGGGAATGCCTTTTTTAGGGATGACTAAGAGGTGTATGGGCGCCTGAGGGTGGATGTCTTCTATGACGATACAGCGCTCATCCTCGTAGCGGATAGTAGCGGGTATTTCCCTATCTATAATCTTTTGAAAAATGGTCTTTTGAGGCATAGAGCAGTATGAAGAAGATGAGTCCCCCTTTACAATCTTTAAAACATACTGCGTCACCAAACTTTGAGGCACGCCTCCACCAAGGCTGCTAAGTCTTTTAGGGGCGTCTGGATGGCCTTGTCTGAGATGGCGCTTGCGGGGTCCGGATGGGTCTCTATAAATAAACCATCGACGTAGCCTGTGGCGCACGCAGCCCTAGCTAGGCTGCGGGCAAACTCTATCTGCCCTCCGGATTGTCCGCCAGCAAATCCGGGTAGCTGCAGGCTATGGGTGACATCAAAGATAACAGGGGATTGGTTTGCATGCATAATCTGAAACGACCGCATGTCTACGACTAAATTGCCATAGCCAAAGGTGGTCCCCCGCTCGGTTTGCCAGATTTCCTTGGCTTTTGCCTCCTTTAACTTCTGTACGACATACTGCATATCGTAGGGAGATAAAAACTGGCCTTTTTTCACATTGACTACCCTATGGGTAGCCGCTGCAGCCAGGAGGAGATCCGTCTGCCGGCATAAAAAGGCGGGGATCTGCAGGACATCACAGACCTCTGCCAAGGCAGAGGCCTGGTAACTCTCATGCACGTCCGTTAAGACAGGGAAGCCATAGTCTCTTTTAATCTTCCGAAAGACCTCCAAGCTTTTTTCTAGGCCAAGGCCCCGCTGGCTCGTGTGAGACAGGCGGTTTGCCTTATCAAAAGAGCCTTTAAATACAACCTTAAGGACCGGATACTTCTGCTCTAGAGCCTTGAGCGTATCTGCCACCTGCAGGCAGATTTCCTCACTCTCTACCGCGCAGGTACCGGCAATGAGGAGTTTTTGAGAAGGATGGTACATCATGGATAGATATCTTAGGGAATTGTTTAGCCCTAGTGAAAAATTGAGCCCAGGTCAACCCCTCAGATGGGTTCTTTAAAAAAATAGACCACTTGAGAAATCGGATCTTTTGATTTTCCAAGCGGTCTAATAGAAGGAGTGACCTTAACAATCAACCTTTAAAACTATCTACTTTCATCACCATAGTAACTATATTTTACAATACCTGCTTTCATCGCTGATGGGTATCATGTGGCTATCCGCTATTTTACGAGCTTTTTCCGCTTGCCCTGGTATTTTGGATAGCTTTTCAGCAGCTAATACGTGTTTATCCCTGAATAATGTATTATCTTTAGCTATAAAATCTAAGGCCTCAATGGCTTTAGGATGTAGCTCTGGCACTTCACAAAGGGCTTCAATAGCCAGCATGCGTTGAAGAAAGTCCACAGCCGTATTTTTAGCAATACTGAGTAAGTCGTTAACTTCTTTCTCTTTTTCCTCAGAATTTTGTAAGTGGTTTTTAGCTGCTACTATGGCGTTGGCTATATTTGCTTGAACTTTCTCTATGTTCGTTTTTAACCTTTCAGCCTCAGCTTCCTGACTAGGTATTCTCGCAAGATTATCTACAGCTAGCATCCGGCGGTCTGGACTTTCTGTTTCATCTTGAGCACAAGTGGTTAAAATTCTAACAGCCTTTTCTGTTTCTCCTAGTTCAAAGAGCCCCCCAGCAGATAGAATTGTATACATAGATTTAAATGCTTGATGTAATTTCTCTTTTTCAGTATCTTGAATGTAAAGCCAGACGGTTTTTGCCTTCTCTGCGTGCCCAGGTATCCTTAGAAGACTCTGTGCAATATATGCAAGATCCTGTTGATTGGCAGTGTGTTGTATGATAGTTAACCAGATTCTAGCTGTATTTTCTTCTTGTCCCGGGATTTCTTGAAGAGCTTCAGCTACTCCGTATAGATCAATTAATTCTGTAGAACTAGTCTTTAACCTTTTAATTAATAAATCTGACTTTTTGACTAATAACTCAGCTGCTATCCCTTCATGCCCAGGTATTTTTGCAAGATGTTTGCAGGCTTTGATAAACTTATAGGTAAAAACACTATCGCTAAAAAGACAAGGGTACCTTCCAAGATAGATAAAATAATTAGCAGCAATTGCTTCGTATTTCTTTATTTTTGAGAGCTTTTTAGCTATTTTAAAGCCTGTATCTACATCAAGATAACTGTGTCTTTCGTTGAGCAACGAAGCCCAAATCTCCCCTTGCCTATCTTCACTCACTAGCTTAGAAAGCCTTTCCGCTGACTCTATACGATCAAAAGGTAAGACTACGCAGTCTTGAACAATCGTAAACAAGAAATCAACCAGCTCATCGCCTTTGGTAATACGAGACAGAACCTCGGCGGCTTGCATGCGGTAGGAGAGCTTTAGAGTGATATCCTGTTTGATACCCTCTAAGGTCTTAATCGCAAGGGCTTGACTCTCTTTGGCCTTCATCCCAGCCAGTCTTTCTACGGCTTTGATGCAGTAGGATAAACGTATGTCATCATTGAGTCTGATCTTGTCATTTTCGGGATCAGGTTTCGTATCGTTTACGATAGTAGTCCAGGCGGCACTAGCTTCTGTTTCTTGCCCGGGTATTTTTGAAAGTTTTTCGGCGGCATAGCAACGGCCGGATAGGTAGTCAGCTGCATAGCAACGATTAGCCTGTTTCTTGTCTTTAGAAAGGCTTTTTCTCACAAGATCTTCTATTTTAATCGCTTTTAAAAGCTCCTTCCCTCTCTTTTGAACTTCTTGTCCTTTTAGCTTGGATACTAGCTTAGCTGCTTTTTTTCGATACACGGAGTGGTAGTTATTGTCTTGTGCAATAGCGATCAAGAGTTCAGCGGCTTTTTCTACCTGCCCATTTATCTGAGAAAGCTGTTCCGCCGCCTGAATACGCTCCAAAGGCCATAGCTGCAGATCCTCGGCCTTGGCGAGGAGGAGAGGGGCTACGCAGTCTCCGGCAGCGTCGCGGATCCATCCTGGTAAGGTCTGAGACTTAAAAAAAGTTGAGAAAATTTCTAAAGCTCTGTCCTCAAGGCCTTTGGTCTCAGCGATGCTCCTAAACGCCTTTAAGCGGGTAGGTCCATGTATCCTATCGTCTTTTGCAATATCTACTAATATATTTGCTGCTTTTACTATATACTCTTTTGTTTGGGCTGTTTGTGGAGCTTGAGTGTTAATCTCTAATAATCTTTTAGCACAGTTGAGGCGTTTTTTCAATTTGAGCTCTAGGTTCTCAGCTAGAGACATGTAGATCTCACTCGCTTCGGTAATTTTTCCTTCCTTCAGTAACTGATGGGCGTCCGACTTGTATTTATCGAACAAAGCGTAGATCGGCTGAGCCTGTCGAGTACTGAGCCCAGGGCCTGACTGCTCGGCTAAGCTCCCTGGGTGGTTGATGGGATTTATAGAGTTCTGGCCCTCTTTATTTGAAGGGTTGATAGGCGGTACGGGCTCGTATACGAGGACGTTTGCTGTAGTATTTGCGGTATTGTTGGTGCTTGCTTCCATATGCGTAGAATTTTGTTTTTCTTATGTCTTAGTTTAATTTAGTTTAATTTTCAGGGTATTTGCTACGAATAACCAAAATATATCTGCTGATCAAGGGTTAAATCGTTAAATTTTGCATTTTATTTGAGATTTACGTATCAAAAATAGAACTAATGATGGGATTGAAAGCTAAGTTCTAAGATTTCTCATCTCAAGAGTTTCCCCTTCTACCTAGACACCACTTGTAAAAAAGATAAACATCCCTATATTTGCATCTACGCTTGCAAAATTTTCTTTTACGGGGCAACTTAGCGATTCTACAGTTATGGACAAAGACCAACAGAAGCAACGTTTACAAAAAGTACTAGCAGACCGGGGGGTAGCCTCGCGCCGCAAATCAGAAGAGCTTATTCGCGACGGTAAGGTACGGGTTAATGGCAAAACAGCCCTCATCGGCATGAGTGTGGACCCCCTAAAGGATGAGATTTCGCTGGTGGGTCAGAAAATCCCTAAAACGTCTGCCGCGCCCATTGTCCTCCTGATGCATAAGCCAAAAGGCTACATTTGTAGCCATTCAGACCCCCATCATGAGCGGACTATCTACGACTTGCTGCCTCCCCAATACGCTAAAATGCGCCTCTTTTGCGCAGGTAGGCTAGATAAAGATAGCGAAGGGATGCTGATTTTGAGTAACAACGGGCAGCTCGTACAACGTATCACCCACCCCTCGAATGAAGTCATTAAGCGCTACAAAGTAGAAGTGCACAAGCCCTTTGATGTGGCTAAAATACCAGCCTTTCTCAAAGGCATAGAGGATGAGGGCGAGCGTCTCTTTGCCACAGCTGTTATACCTGCTCACATGGGTATGAAAAAAGACTATACCCTAGAGATCCATCTCCAGCAAGGCCACAAGCGTGAAATACGCAGACTTTGCGAGCACTTTGGCTACTATGTCAAAAAGCTAAAACGCTTCCAAATCGGCAAGCTCACCCTCAAAAAAGTTCCCCTAGGCTCGGTCAAGCTTTTGAGGGAAAAGGAGATCGCTATGCTGCTGGCCAAGACTTCGGAGATCGCTAGTCAAAAAAGTGCTCTGATCACTTCAAAGTGTGTATAGTTCCAACCTTCGGATGGCATTCGTTTAAGTTCAAAGCTCTAGCTGGTCTATATATCGTATAAATACACTTATTAGGCATCCATGATGCTGCCTATTTTTCAAATAAATAAAAATGCTTAAGGTTAGCTTTATCTAAAAGAAAAAGTATATTTAATTTTTTTAAAAATAATAATATAATATTATTAAAATTATTTACTGATAATTTATTTAATTTAAAATTCTAAAGTCAAACCGCGTCTAAATATGAATTCTATCAATATAAATAAATCAAATATATCAAGCATAGCCTCTACTGACAATAAAGTAGAAAATGCCAACCTTTCTTCACAAAACCCAATAGTTTCTCAGCCGGGATCTTTAGGCATCCAGAAAAAATCAGAAAAAAATAGAACTATACAATCATCTTCCGATCAGAAACCTCCTATTGCCTCTGACACAAAACTTAAGGGGGATATTATGATACGACTTGAAAAAGCTCTCGAGATAGAAAACCCTATGCAAAGAGATTTAGAAATAATGTTATTGACTGTCACTGCTCAAAACACGCTTGAAGTTAACGAAAAAGATGCTGTTCGCCTTGAAATTGCTAAAAATACTCAGATAGATATAAGTGGCCGGACCTTCGCTGCTAAAGAAATATCTGATCTTAGTAAAAAAGATGATGCCCTCCTTGAAATCTGTAAAGACACAAGCCAGGCCCCTGTAAGAAATACTACTGTTCTACCTAGACCACTTCCAAATGAATTTGAGATTGTACTTTTCAGTGCTTTAGAATCAATTTCTGATCTAGAGAAAAAAGACCAAGCTGCCTTAAGTATAACTCAAAATAATAACCTCAATTTTTTTGATAGAATAAATATTGCTCAAAGCATAAAGAACCCAGCGATTCAAGATCAAGCTTGGTCTTACATAGCTCAAGATCATGGATTAAGGTTAAGGAACCGAAAAGCAGCCACTGAGAATATTCAAGATAATATCCTGCGAGACAAAACCTTAACCCAGCTATACAACGATGCAATCAATCTGAATGAAGAAGAGGCAGCATTAGCAGAGATCATAAATCGTATCCAAGATCCTGAGCTACAAGCTTTAGCTCGTGAGGCTTTATTAGAAAGAAAGATGGTGAGATTGAATTTTACTAAAAGCGCACGTAATGTTTTAGAGTAATATCTAGGTAAAGCCTATCGTTTTATTGCATCATACCCAAGCGAGGAGTATCTTCAAGGCTCTAACTTGGGTATGATTGTTGCAAACGCAGGCGCTAACGCACTCTTTGAAGCATGTATCCTAAATTTCTACTTCAGCATTGCTATTTTTTGAGTCTTAGGCTTAGCTCTAGGCTTTAGTTTTTATGCATGTCATCCTTATCTGTGGAGGGCCCTCGTTGGAGCGGGGCATATCGTTAAACTCGGCCCGTTCGGTGATGGACCACCTGGAAGGCACGGGTATAGGCTTATCCTTCCTGTACCTAGGGCTAGACTCTCAGTTTTATGCCTTGTCCAAGGCTCAGCTCTATTCCAACACGCCGGCAGACTTTGACTTTAAGCTCCCTGAGCCCAGTTTAAGCCTAGATGAAACCCTAGCTTTCCTACGGCAAGGAGACTTGGTCTTTCCCCTCATTCATGGCATATATGGCGAAGATGGACAGCTGCAACGCTTTCTGGAAACCCATCAGATTCCCTTTCTAGGCAGCAAAGCCAGCACCTGCGAAAGCATTTTCGATAAATACACTCTCAAGACCCACCTAGAAGCAGCGGGCTACCCCACCCTGAATACCCTAAGACTGGATCTGCAGGGGGGGAGGGGTGTGGAAATTACTTCTAAAGTAGAGGATTTCTGGATAAAAAACAAACTAAAGAGAGCCATTCTAAAGCCTAGCCGAGGAGGATCCAGCATTGGAGTAGAGTCGTTCGAAAGCTTAGAAGCCTGTAAGCGCACAATAGAAACCATTATCAAAAATCAAACTGAGAGCCCATCTCAGCCTGCCTTCTGCCCTCTTTGGCTACTAGAACCCTTCTGTGAAGGGAAAGAGTTTACCGTCTGCCTGCTTGAAAATGCTAAGGGAGAGGCTGTAGCCCTCCTCCCTACCTATATAGAGACCTCCTACGAAGACAATGGTGTTTTCAACTACCGGCGCAAGTACCTCCCTACCCAGCAGGTCCGCTATCATTGCCCCCCGCCTTTTCCACAAGAGATCATAGAGAACATACAAAAAGATACTGAAGCGCTCTTTCAGCGCTTCCAGATGCGAGGTTTTGTCCGTATTGACGGCTGGTACCTAAACGATGGGCGTTGCCTCTATACAGACTTTAACCCCATCAGCGGGATGGAACAAAATAGCTTTATCTTCCAGCAGGCAGCCCGGATAGGCCTTAGTCACACAGACTTTTTGCTCTATCTTCTAAAAATAGCTCTGTTAAACCATCCAAAAGGTCAAGAACTGGCTGAAAAGTTTGAGGCTAAGGGCCCTAGTAGCTCCTCAGAGGTTCAAAAATCCCAACAGCCCTCTGAAAAAACAGTCAAAATCCTTTTCGGGGGGAATACTGCAGAGCGGCAAGTCTCTCTCATGAGCGGGACGAATACGTTTTTCAAGCTGAATCTCTCCTCTCACTATCAGCCAGAGGCCTATCTCTGGGGGCCAGATAAGCAAGTCTGGCAAGTGCCCTATCATTTGATGCTCTACCATACCGTTGAGGAAGTGGCAGAGGCCTGTAAAGCCGAATATGATACCCCTCCGGCATATGAACCTATCCTAGTCTTACGAAAGCGCTTAGAGCTAGAAACAGATCGTTTTACCCTAGAAAAGCCGAGGCTTCTTAGTCTGGAAACCTTTCTGAAAGAGGCTAAATCAGAAAAAGCCTTTGTTTTTTTAGCCTTGCACGGAGGCGAGGGCGAAGATGGAACGCTTCAGAACAAGCTAGAGGCCTATGGAATCCCCTATAATGGCTCGGGGCCACAAGGGGCAAAGGTGGGAATGGACAAGGGCCTGACGGCTGAAAGCCTAGCCTCCGCAAATATAGCAGGGGTAGGCAGCATCGTTTCCGAAGGATTTTATAGAAAAGACCTAGCAGCCCTTAGCCCAGAAGCTCTGGAAAGCTTTTGGCATGCAACTATCCAGAAACTAGGCTCATCTGTTTTACTCGTAAAACCAGCAGGGGAAGGATGCTCTGCGGGAGTAGCCTGTCTGTATAGTGCAAGAGACCTCCGAACTTATATCCAGCTCTTAGGGAGTGATTATCAGGAAATCCCCCCCCATACTTTCCCGAAGCAAGAAGCGATTATTGCTATGCCTCAGGATAGGGAAAAACTCTTTTTAATCCAGGCCTACATCGATGTAGATGGCCTATCGATTCAAGGGAAAGAACTCATCCACACTCCAAAACAAGGGTGGCTTGAGCTGACCTGCGGCGTTCTAGAAACCACCACACCTGGCAAAGCCCAGACCTTCAAAGTCTTGCAGCCTAGCATCACCGTAATAGAAGCACAGATCCTCAGCCTAGAAGAAAAGTTCCAAGGTGGAACGGGCATCAACCTGACACCACCGCCACCTCATCTGATTAGCCACGAGCAGGTGACCTATATTCAAGACAAGCTAGAGCTAGTAGCAACCCTCTTAAAGATTAAAAACTACGCCCGTATAGACCTCTTCTTTAATAGACATACGGAGGGTATATTGATCCTTGAAGTGAATAACCTACCAGCGCTGACCCCCTCTACGGTGCTCTTTCACCAGGCGCTCTGCGAAAGCCCTGCGATGTACCCAAAAGACCTATTAGAAACCATCATCCATGAAGCTTGGGAGGAATCAACCGCTGCCTCTGGATAGGCCATAAGACCCCTTGCGAGACCATTAGACCTCTTGCATAACCATGGTCTTTTGTGTCTTAAGTTCGTCAAAAAAAAACAAAGAAGAGAAGAGCTGGATTTTGGCTTAACAGCTAAGAAAAAAGCTACCTTAGCTCAAAAATCAGCCTAGCTAGGCCTATAGGCCCTAGGTGGTGCCAGGGGGGAGAGTCGAACTCCCGACCAAAGGCTTATGAGTCCTCTGCTCTACCACTGAGCTACCCTGGCATAAATGTGTGTAAACCTTATTGCTGACAAGCGTGGTGCACCCGAAGAGAGTCGAACTCCTAACCTCTTGATCCGTAGTCAAGTGCTCTATCCAATTGAGCTACGGGTGCCCATTACACATAAACAAGGGTAGATTGAAGAGTTTTTTAAGTTTTTCAAGTTTAAGTTTTAAGAAAGCTCATTTTTTTAGCATCCCTCCTCTTAAACGCTTTCTAGAGACTTAGGAAGCTAAGACTGTATTCTGTTTTTTTTAGATACCGTTATATGACTGAACATCAGCATACGCTCTAGCATACGTCTTGTATCCTTTTCTATTGCATTAAAAGTCTCTATTTGCTCCATACGGTTAGCCCCTAGGCCTTTGAGGTAAGTCTTAATTTTTCTCTTATACTCCAAGTCTGCGTTTAGGTCATTCAGCATAGAAGATAGAAAACCTAAGAGTTTTGGTATTTTCCTTTCCTGTGCTATTTCCAGAATGGTAAACCCTAAGTTTCTGAACTGCTCCCACCGCTTTTCATAGTTTTCTGGCTTATCGATGAGAAAGAAGTACAGCTTCACTAATCCTTTAAAAACCGCCATATTAAAAGCTTCCTGAGAGGCATATGCGTAAAGCTTGATGAGGAAATCCACCTGCTGCAGGTTTATAGGTAGAACTGCTGCGGTACAAGTATGCAGATCCTCCGCCAATTGCTGGATGGTACTGATATCATTTTTTAAGATAGCTAGGCTTAAGCGATAAAGAGCTAAGGAGCTTAAAAGAGATTGTTTTGGCAGGTCTGTTTGAATGTTTTCAAAAGCAGTGAGCAGCAGCTCAGCAGGTTTAAATACCCTCAGTTCTTCCTTACATTCTAAGCTCTCTGGATTCTCCAGTAAAGTAGCATAGGTTTGGTTAAAGTTTAACCAATAAGACCAAAATTGAAAGACATCCCTTGAAACTAAGCGGTAGGCTAAACGCTGAGCAGAAAAACTTAAAATAGCCTCTAAGAGTGCTTTCTTTTCTATCCATTCAAAAGGGAGCTCTTCATTTTCAATTAAGTCGTAAAAGCGCTTGAGGCGAAAAAGCTCAAAGTCTTCTGTTAAGGGCCTGGGGCTAGGCTCAGATAAAAACTGTAGAAGGCCTAAGCGCTGCCTAGTATTTTGCTTTTCAAAGAGCTTTTGAAAAAAGTATTCAATCAAGCTCTCATATACGCCTTCATCCTCTACCAAAATAGCCAAGCGATACTCTGCCTGAAATTTCTTAAGAGGGCAGCTTAGTCTTCTGATCGTGTCTTGAATATTTTTTGCTTCCCGGCCGATGCTAGTGCATAAAAGCAATTCTAAGGCTTCATTCCCTAATCCTTGAGAGACGATAGGACGATATCGATCATAAATGGCTACTAAAGCATGCATGCCTTTATGTATAAGTTTTTCTAGATCTTCATCTTGCTGGATTTGGGTTTCATAAGCTTTTAAATCATTAGACCTCTTGCATAACCCTTGTCTTTTGCTCTCTGGGTTCGTCAAAAATAAGCTCGGAATCCTCATGTACACTTTTGTACACTCCTCCCTACGCTCTACGAGCTCCGGGAGGCAGGCTGGTTCCTCATTTATTTGGCCTAGCCCAGAAACCAAAATACGTGGGTTTCCAAGAGGTCTATTCCCTATCTCCAGGTGCGTAGGGGAATATTGTTTATAAACGCTTCCTGTTTTAGCATCATAGGTATAAGCTTTGGATCTTCCTAGGTCTGCAAGCGTAGGAGCGTTTTGAGCGGACTCACCTATACGTGGATCCCGGACAAATCTACTTTTCCAAGGAGTCATCTCTTTGGCTGCTGTACTAGGCTTAGATAAAGGATGAACTGAACGAAAAGGTGAAACCTGAGGCTTAGTAGGAGGAAGGGTGGGTGGGTGCATAGGGAGTAGAGAAAGAAAAAAATTTGTTTAAAGGCCAGTAGAAGGGTCTACTTCTCTTTTGTCTAAAGCTAAAAAGGGACGTAACGTCGGCCCTATATAGACCTGCCTTGGACGATAAAGCGGACGTTTTTCTGCCAAGACTAATTCTTTGTAATGAGCAAACCAGCCTGCAGCCCTACCCATGGCAAAGAAAAGAGTAAAAAAATCTTGAGGAATATTCAAAGCCTTAAGGAGAATACCGCTATAAAAGTCCAAATTCGGATAAACCTGGCGCTCTATAAAGTAAGGATCTTTCAGGGCCCTATGCTCGAGCTCTTTTGCTATAGCAAAGAGAGGGTCTTTTAAGGATAAAGTATCCAAGAGCGTTTCGACGAGTTGCTTTAAAATAAGGGCCCGGGGATCATGATTTTTATAGACTCTATGCCCAAAGCCCATGAGCTTGGCCTCTCCTTTTTTGGCTCTTTGGATGAACGACTGGCCCTCATCGCCTTGGCTCGCTATAGCCTCTAGCATCGGTATGACAGCTTGGTTTGCCCCACCATGCAAGGGACCACTCAGAGCGGCTAAGCCCCCGCCTACCGCGCTTAGAAGGCTGCCTCCACTCGAGGCTATCATTCTAACGGTTGCGGTACTGCAGTTTTGCTCATGGTCTGCATGTAAGAGCAAAAAGGTATCTAAGGCTTTTGCTTTTTTGGAAAAATGTGGATCACCCTCAGGTCCCGATCCAAAAAATTGATACAAAACCTGCTGAGCGTAGGGTAAGCCAGCTCTAGGCTGAGGCTTTGGCACAGCGTATTTCTTTCTATACACGAGGCACACTAAGGCAGCTATTTTAGCTAATAGGCTAAGGCCTAGCGTATCTAGGCTGCTTGCTTCTTCTTTAGATTCAGACAGGAAGGGCGGAAAGGTAGCGAGGCTAGCCAGAACAGTGGCAAACAAAGCCAGAGGGGATGCTTCTAGGGGGAGGGTAGCATCTATTTTTTCTAATAATGCATCTATAAAAAATGAATGCTCCATAGTATCTTCAAAGCCCCGGAGCTGGCATGGATTGGGTAAAGTACTATGAAATAGCAAGTAGGCCAGCTCTGCAAAGCTAGCCTTGGCTGCGAGCTCTTCTATGGCATAGCCTCGGTGGCGGAGGATGCCTTTTTGGCCATCGACAAATGTGATAGCACTCAGGCAAGAACTCGTACTCGCATAGCCTAAATCGTGCACTTTATAGGGGCTCTGAAAACACAGGGGTTGAATATCTATAGCCTTTTCGCTTTCCGTGCCTTCTATCAGGGGCAGCGTATAGGTTGTGCCTTCAAGGGTTAAGTGGGCAGCCTTTTCTCTCACAAGACAGAGATTGAATACTATTTTTTAGCTGCTTGCAACGCTGAGTTTCACAAATAGTATGCTATAACTGTTGTTGTAATCTTTTATCTTTTTTAGCGAATCTTCAGCGTACTGAGGCCGGCTAAGGCAAAGAGCAGGGAGAGGATCCAAAAGCGGATGACGACCTTGTTTTCATGCCAGCCCTTGAGTTCAAAGTGGTGATGGATAGGAGCCATCTTAAAAATGCGCTTGCGCCGCATCTTAAAAGACCCTACCTGCAAGATAACAGACAGGGCCTCCATCACAAATACACCCCCAATCAGGACTAAGAGTACGGCCTGGTTTGTCAGAAAAGCTATAGTGCCTACCAATCCACCCAGAGCAAGAGAACCCGTGTCTCCCATGAAAACTTGAGCGGGATGGCAGTTATACCACAAAAAGGCTAGGCTCGTCCCCACTAGGGCAAAGCAGACGACAGCTAGCTCTTCTATCCCCGGTAAAAAAACAAGATTCAGATAGTGCGCCATAATAGCATGCCCCGTAACATAGGCTATCACCCCATAGGCTAAGGCCACGGTAACAGTACAGCCAATAGCTAGCCCATCTACCCCATCGGTGAGATTAATCGCATTCGACGACCCTCCCATCACTAATAGGAAAAAAATAAACAAAAGTTCATAGGGAAGGTAGTAGTAGATGGGGTCTTTTAAGAAAGGTACTGAAAGATGCAAAATAGGGTCTACCCTGAGGTCTGAGCCGAGAAGCAACAACAAGACTACAAAAGCCAAGACTCCTTCTACGAGCCACTTCCATTTGCTATCCAGGCCCTTAGAGTTTCTTTTACTGACCTTCAAATAATCATCCACAAATCCCAAGAGTGTCAGTACCGTATAGACGAGTAAGCACAGCCAAACGTATAGGCTATCGGGCCTAGTGCACAGCAGTACGGTCGGCACAAAAGCTAGATACATTAAAATCCCACCCATTGTGGGAGTATCTTTTTTAAGCTGATGCAAGTCTGCGATTTTTCCGACTTCTTTGGCATTACGTAGGGTTTGAGAGATTTTTAAAGTTTTTAAATAATGCAAAATCCGAGGCGCTAAGACAAAGCTAAGCCCTAGGGCGAGCCCACAGGCCAGCATACAGCGAAATGTAACATAATGAAACAAACGCAAGGGACCAAAATACTCCTCAAAGTTTGAAAGATAAATCAGCATAGTGTGTGGAAATAGAATTTTAATTATCAGAGATACGGCCCGAACTAGGCAAGAGAGACTTGAGCCTATAAGCATGACTGCCCTTAAGAAAGATGGGGCCTTTAAAATATTCTAGGCTCTGTCTAGCTTCTTCAGTATGCTCTAAATAGCATATCTGGCTTGAGGGGAGGCCCTGATCTAGAAGGCCTTGTTGCAGAGGCTTTGCAGGTTTTCCGATAAGCAGAAACTGATCCTTGTCCTGATAGGCAAATGTTTTTCCCAGCGTATAGTGCACCGCATCACTAGAGTCACCCAGCTCGTGCATAGCTCCTAGCACGTAAAGGCAAGGCTCGTTCTGCCCTACTCTATCCCTAAAATATTGCACTGCATCTACTAAGGCAGCAGGCCCAGAATTATAACAATCCACATAGTAGATTTGATTTTCTAGGGTGACCCATTCTCCACGCTCTGGAGAGGGTTTCCAGGCAGCTATACGGTCTTGAATGTCGGTAGTTTTTAGGCCAAACTCTAGAGCCACTACACTAGCGAGGACCAAATTTTGCAATATCCCCTGGCTAACAAGCGGAAACCTCCAAGTTGGACACCCTTCTAGGCTGACGTAGGTACAGCCAGCCGCAAGGTCTACGCTTGTTTCATAAAACCGAATATCCTCTCCCTTCTCTTCAAAACTACCCCTAGGTGCAACCACTACCAGCTCTTTTCTGCAGCGAAAACAATCAAAAGCCATGGCTGAGGGTGTTGTGACACATAGCCCTCCTGGCTTTAGAGCGTCCACAAGTTTTGACTTTTCCAAGGCTACGTTTTCTACGGTTTTTAGCCCTTCAAGGTGCTGGCCAAAGATATTCGTGATCACAGCCACATCTGGCCTAAGTATATCCGCTAAGGTATCCATCTCGTAAAACTGGCTAATACCAGCCTCTACTACAGCCAGTCGATGTAAGTTTGGGTCTAGGTGTAAAAGCGTATAGGGAAGGCCCAAGGTATTGTTGAAATTGAGCTCTGTCTTTAAGGGTGAGTGATCTTGCAAAAGCAAGGCTAGAGCATCCTTCGTACTGGTTTTACCGTAGCTACCCGTAATGCCCACTACAGGGTACGGAAAGGTTTGCCTATGCTGCTTGGCCAAAGTTTGAAAAGCTTGCAGGCTGTCCTTTACCTGGAGCTGTGCTAGCGGCAGCCTTGGATGCACCCGCTCTACTAAGGCAGCGCTAGCGCCCTTGGCTAAGGCTTCAGCCAGATAACGGTGCCCATCATCTTTATGCGTTTTAAGGGCAATAAAGAGCTGGCCTGGCTTTAGAAGGCGGCTATCAAAATGAACGCCTTGGATGGGATGTATCGGGGGGGGATTCCACTGCCCCTCTGCCCATTGTGCGAGTGTGTGTGCTTCCAACATAGAATAAAACTAGAGAGGTGTGACAGAAGATGCATGGCTTGCCAAGGCTTTTAAACGCACAAGCTCTTTGGCGACCAAACGATCATCAAAAGGGACAATCGTATGGCTAAACTCCTGGTAGGTTTCATGACCCTTTCCGGCAATCACAACCGTATCTTCTGGCGTTTTTGCAGCCTCTAAAGCTAATTGGATGGCAGTACGTCTGCAAGGCTCAAAGCTAATGGTATCAGGATGGCTAACGCCTTGCTGCATATCTTCAAAAATAGCACGGATGGCTTCTGTTCTGGGATTATCGGTCGTGGCCCAGGCATAATCAGCGTAAGTTTGCACGGCTTCGGTCATTTTGGAACGTTTTTGCTTATCTCTATCTCCTCCGCAACCAAAAACAACCAATAGTTGACCCGCTGTCACCGCTCGCAGGCTCTTCAGCATGTTTTTTAGGGCATCATCGGTATGGGCATAATCGACTAATACCGCATAAGCCTGGCCAGCCTCTACCTTTTCTAGCCTACCGGGCACGCCTACAAAAGTTTTTAGTTTTTCCACATAGCCCTCCAAAGGCCTTCCTAATAGTTTTAAAACAGCAAGAACTGCTAGCACATTACTGACATTATACGAGCCTACTAATGGACTGTCTATCCGTATGTTCTGGGCAGGGTCTATTACATTAAAACGCCCGCCTCTAGGCCCAAGAAGAAGGTGTTCTGCGCGGAGTTCAGCCTCTGGGCTCACCCCAAAGCTGATCACCTCTACGTCTGAAGGCAGAGCCTCTAAGACTCTTTTCCCATAGGCATCGTCGATATTGACTGCTACTTTTTTAGGATAAGCCCCTTCAGTAAAAAAACGAAGCTTGGTCTGAAAATACTCCTCCATAGAGCCATGATAGTCCAGATGGTCTTGGCTGAGGTTTAAAAATACGCCCACTTCAAAACTGAGGCCAGCTACACGTTTTTGATCTATCCCATGAGAGCTTACCTCCATGACAACTTGCTTACACGCATTGCGCTGCATGTGATACAGGAGGCCATAGAGCTCTAAGGCATCTGGCGTTGTTCTATGGGCGGGGATAGTCCTCTTTCCCAAGTCATACACAATGGTTCCTAAAAGGCCTACGGGGTGCTCATCGGTATTTAAGAGGTAGTGCAAGAGAAAGGTCACGGTTGTTTTACCATTGGTCCCCGTAACTCCAATAAGGGATAGGCCTCGGTCTGGCTCTTGGTAAAAGGCTCTGGCAACTGTAGCAAGCACAGACCGCACATCTTTTACCTGCACAACCGTAACAGATGGAAAAAGCTTTAGCTTCTGGTCTGTTACTAGGGCAACTGCCCCACGCTTTAGAGCTTCTTCCAAAAAATAATGCCCATCTTGCCTAAAACCTGGAATGGCAAAGAAAAGAGACTGGGGACCTGCACGTCTACTATCCACCACAATCTGCCGGATCAGAACATTTTTATTTCCTTTGATTTGCATCACCTCACAGTCTTTTAGAAGCTTTTTGAGTGCATAGCCCTGCAAAGCTTCTGTAGGGTCTGTTAGAGGCATCAAGTGCCCTAAGCCTAAAGGGCAGTATTTTCTATCTTCGTGGTCTACAAAATGGTATAACATAAGAAATTAAAATTTGAAAATTGAATTAAACCTTAGGCTTCATGCGGGGGCTCTAGCTTGAGATGGTGGATAATTTCCTCAGCTAATTCTTTGAAATAGGGGGAGGCAACTAAAGCCCCATAGGCTGTCCCCTTGAACTCAGGGCTATCGATAACTATTGTCAGCACTATGGTTTTATCTTTGCTTCTTATAAAACCAGAGCTAGAAGACACATGTTGGCTAGTAGAATACCTACCGTTGATCAGCTTTTGCGTTGTCCCCGTCTTATAGCCAATGGGAACGCCACGGATCTTTGTATTGCGTGCTACTTTTTCTAGAAGCTGCATCACAGTAGCCGCTGTCTGCTCGCTCACGACTCGCTCTTTTATCTTGGGCTGATAACTTACGAGGGTCTTTTGGGTATCATCGACGATTTGCTTGATCAGCAAAGGCTGCATTCGAACTCCTCTATGGGCTATTACCCCCATCGCACAGTGCATTTGAAGAGGAGTAGCTGCCAGGGCATGCCCCATAGGTAAGCGAGTGATAGTCAGGCCATCCCAATCTTTAACCTTGTGGACGATGCCCCGTACCTCCCCTAGCCCATCGTAGCCGCTTAGAGCTCCAAAGCCAAATTTTTTAATATAGTTATAAAACCTCTCTTCTCCTAGCCTCACCGCTAGATACACCATACCCCGGTTGCTCGAGCATACGACAATGTCCCTCACACTCAAAACTCCCATCGTGCGATAGTTTTTGGGAAGTTTGAGCTCTCTTCCCTTGTAAAACAAGGTGGGTTTGCCACAGTCAAAGGTCTCTTCAAGGCTGACTACCTGTTCTTCTAGGGCCGCACTGCTGACTACTATCTTAAAAGCAGACCCAGGCTCGTATACATCTGTGATGGCTCGGTTTCGATGGGTATCTAGACTGTACTGACTAAAGTGATTCGGGTCGTAAGTGGGATAATTGGCTAGGGCTAAGAGCGGGCCTGAGGCCTCACTCACTATAATACTTATGGATAAGGGCTTATACTTTTCTGCGATCGCCTCTATTTTTTTTTCTACAATGTGCTGCAACGTAAGGTCTAAATAAAGCTCTGCCCTACAACCCTCACGGGGAGGGACCTGACGCTCCCTATACTGCACAAGCTCTTGCCTTTTCCCATCACACTCCGTTTCTATCCATCCATCTTGCCCGCGAAGGTAAAAGTCTAGGTATTGCTCTACCCCCCCTACTGCTAGGCCTTCTTTGTTGATAAATCCTAACACATGCCCTCCTTGCTTGCCAGCTGGATAGAGGCGCTCAAAGCTTCTATTACCGTAGACTCCCTTGATTTTCAAAGCCAAAATGGCCTCATACGTAGTGTCATTTAGGCCTTCTGCGAGTTTCTTCCAACGGATAGGGCGCTTTGTCTTATCTGAAGCTTTTACCTGTAAGGCAGCCGCTTCTTCAACCGCTGTCAGGGGAATGCCAGCTAAGTCTGCTAATCTAGGGAATTTTATTTTATCTGGATCCCTTAAGACTTGAGGGTCTATCCCAAGGGTGATGACTGCTCTGGTAGTGGCTAATATGTTTCCATGAGTATCCTGTATGTCACCCCTTCTTGCGTGTAAAACTCTAAACGTATAGCGATTTTTTTCTGCAACGGCCTGCAAGGCTTCTCCATTCCAAACATGCAAATATATAAGGCGCAAAGCTACTACAGCAAAGGCTATACTGGCCATCACACAAAGGCTACACCACCTGGCCCTAGAAGCAAAAGCGTCAATCATAGCAGAAAAAACTCTCTAGTACTGTCCCCTATAAGCCTGTATGGACATGTGGAGATTGTGCTTTTAAGGCTAAGGTAGGTGCTATTGTGGGCCTTACAAGATCCACGCGCTTCTCCCCTATGACTTGCTCATTGGAGGGGCGCCTAAAGCCGTCTTTAACCTGGCTTAGCAAGTACTGCGGGTTATGCATTTGGGCAATTTTAGAAGATAAAAAGGCAGATTTTATCTCTAGCTTGTGCAATTCTATCTCTAAATGCTTACAGCTAGAGGCACTATGGGTCGTTTGCTGACGCATCCATACAAGGGTGATGGCCCCTAAGGCTGTTATAAAAAGGATCAAAACACTGAGGCTCAGGAGGCTCCATGGTTTTAGTGTAGCTTTCTGTATCATGAATATAAAGTTTTCGTTGAGAAGGGTGTTATGACATGCATATTAAAAGGCATACGGCTTTAGCTTGCGTAGCACTCTTAGCCTTGCAGAACGGGAGCGGGGGTTATGCTTGAGCTCTCCTTCGCTAGGTTTTATAGCCTTTTTGGATAAAAGCTCTGCGTAGCAGCTACGGCTATCCTGAGGCCTGTTATCAAAGCGATCCTCAGGCAAGCCTGCCATTTTTTTAAAAAAGCGTTTTACAATTCTATCTTCTAGTGAATGAAAACTAATGACCATGAGCACTCCTCCTATTTTGAGCTTATCAAAGGCTACAGGTAAGGCTTCTTGGATGGCATCCAGCTCTTGATTGACTGCTATTCGAATACCCTGAAAGGTCTTTGTAGCAGGGTGAATACGAAGGTGGCGGGGCTGCCTTAGAGTATTTTGGATGAGTTTTGCAAGCTCGAGGGTATTTTGCAAAATACCCTTCCCCCTAGCTGCTAAGATAGCATGGACGACTCGTTTCCAGTGTTTTTCTTCCCCAAAGTCCCGAATGGCCTCTACGAGGTCTTCTTCTCTGGCTTTTTCTAAAAACTCACTCGCGCTCATGCCTTGTCTTGGGTTTAAGCGCATATCGGGCCTAGCTTCTTTGTTAAAAGAAAAGCCACGCTCAGCTTGGTCTAATTGAAAGGAGGAGGTACCTAAGTCAAACACTATTCCATCAAAATCTTGCTCTACTAATTGACTTAAGTGTCGAAAGTTTAGATCTTGTATATCTAGCCTTTGGCCATAAATAGCCTGGATAGCAAGGCCTCTCAAAGCGGCCTCAGGGTCAGTATCTAGGGCCAGGACGTGGTTTTTGGGGTGCAGTTGTAAGACAGCCTGGGTATGGCCTCCTCCTCCAAACGTACAGTCTAGAAAACGGCCTGGGCTTGAACAATAGCTCAAGACCTCTTCTAGCAAAACTGGCATATGTACAGAGGCTTTTAAAGAGGGCTGTTCTGGTATAGTCATTGTTTATAGCTTTATAAGCCTAGGCGGCTGAGGAGTTCTCCTACGCTTTCTTGGGTTTCTGCTTGCTGCATGTAGCGGGTATAGCGGCTGGACTGCCAAATATGAAAGACCGTAAAGCTCCCCACCAAAGTCGCCTCTTTTTCTAGCGCCGCTTGCTTGCGAAGTGGCTCACTCAGGACCATACGGCCCTGTTTATCGCACTCCAAGGTGTCTGCCATAGCAAATAAACGCATCAGAACCTTTTGCCCCTTTTCATCTCCTAGGCTCAGCTCCGCAACCTTAGCCTCTAGCCTAGCCAGCATCTTTGGCGGATAAATACTAATGCAGCCTATAGGATTGGGCAGGGCTAGGTAGACGGCTTTGCTATCTTCGGGCCTCCACTTTGCAGGAATAGTCAGGCGCCCCTTTTCATCCATTTGGTGCTGGTATTCACCGACATAAACGCCTGTTTCTAAAATTTTCATACTATGAGCCTATCAGCCTTTTAACTTGTAGACTGTGAGCAGTCTCGAAACAAAAATCAACCAAAATCACACCACTTTTCACCATTATCAACCATTTTACCCCACAAGTCAACCCCAAAGGGCCTTCTGGGCCCTGAGATAAGGGCCTAAACAGCTGACATACCCCATTCAATGAGGGGCCTGGCTGGCTGATCTATAGGAAAAAAACCAGCTTGATTTATATTCTTAATACAGCCTTATTTAATAACATGATATCAAAATTAACTGATATATTACAATAAAACCCTTAAAACAATAATCATGGATATTTCTCAAACGATTACACCTTGCCCTTGCAACCCTTCTCCATCTGGGAAGGACCCATCCCCTATTTTCAAAAATGAAGAAGAGATAAAACAAGCCCCTAAGACTACAGCTAAAGCCTGCTTTGAACTTAACCTAAATCAATCTGCTGCACCCTTCTCTCATACAACAACAGGAGCGCGTAGACTCTCATCTTTTACTATTAGAAAGAGTAATAGCATCAACTACCGTTTAATAACCCATACAACTCCTTATCCTTCGGCGATTATAGAGCAGTTTCTTAGAATGCCTGAGGGGATAAACAAAAATGAAATTTTGGCTACGCTAGCTCACCTCGAGTCATTAGATGATGTATCGAAAGTTAAATGCATCTTTGCAATGTCAAGGCCTCAGCCTGCTCCTGGGCAGAATCTTGAGGAACTTTTCGATTCGAAAGACTACTGTATAAGGCATACGTTTACTGATACCATTCATGCTTTTGCTCAAAATAGTACACTAGACCCTGATTTACGAGCCGAGTGCATCCTCCACATGGTGAACAAAAAACAACAAGCGCAGCTATCTGAAGGCTTACTCAAGCAAGAACCCAGTTGTAGCAAGGAGTTGCAAGTAAAACTAGCTTTTCTACTGAAGAAAAGAAAGTTTAAAGAAGAAACCTTGAAACGTCTTGCACAGGATCAAGCACTAGAGACACATCTTAGAAATATATTAATATTTACTTTTCCAGAAGGCAAGATTCGGGACAGATTACTTGAGGCATTGATCGGTACCCCTGGGATAACACTAGATCATCAAGTCGCCCCTGCTGCTTTTATTCACAATCCAGCGCAGCGTAATTATCATTTAATACGCATATTGGATGACCCTGAGGCTAGCCTCGAAGCCCGCTGCAATTGTGCTATTCTACTAGATAAAAAGCAGGAGAAATATCATTATACAGCACAGTTAAACCAAACTCCTGAAGGCAAAGCTTATCTAGAGAAAACCAATAAGCTTTTAAAACAGTATTATCCCATGGTAGAGGATGTCCATGATTTGAGCCTAAATGCTAAGTTCCCTGCGCTTTATCCTGGCTGCACACAGGACCCAAATTATCTTAGTTTTTTAAACAATCACTATGCTAGTTCTTAAAAAATCATAGATTTACGCAGGACCCTTATACCGCTTTATACCGCTCTCTTAGTTTCAGCCTGTGGATTTTGGCATTATGGCGAACGTCTACCGGGAGAGAGGGCTCAAAAAATACTGCTTCTATAGCCTGTGTGGTGGGATGGCTTTTGGCCAAAGAGAGGAGGTCTTGCCTAAAGACTAGCAACTGAGAGGCCTTCTTAGGAAAATGATCCTTTTTCGGCTCTACCACAAGGGCTACGGCTTTACCCTCTTGTCCTAAGGCGATCAGGGCTACGCGGTGGATACGAGGGTCGTCCCTAAAAATACGCTCGCAAGGCTCTGTATACAAGAGGCCGTGGGTGGTTTTTACAGCTTCTACTTTACGGCCACAAAACCACAGAAGGCCGTCTGCGTCGATATACCCAAGGTCTCCCATCCGGTGCCAAAAGCCATGCTCATCCGGTATCTTGGCTAAAGCAGTGGCAGAGGCTAGGTGGTCGTACTGTTCTGTTACCATCGGGCCCTGGACGATAATCTCTCCCACAGCCCCTGTCTGCAGGAAACTTGCCTCCTTGAAGTGACGGATACAGCCTTCCTGAGGAGCGATGATAGCAATTTTCACCCCCTCGACTGGCTTTCCTAGGCAGGTCCCCGCAAAGATGGCTTTCGAAGGCTCTGTTTCTAATAATGTTGCTCCATCTATAGTACTGATAGGAAGACATTCCGTAGCCCCATAAGGCGTATGGACTTCTCCATTGGGCAGAATAGACCTTAACTTTCTTAAAAGCCCTGGGCTCAGTGCTGTACCTGCTATGAGGATACGCTTTACCGTAGGTAAGTTCAGCTTTTTTGATATGCAATACTCCGCTATTTTTACCCATAGGGCCGGAGAGCCAAAACTAGTCTGAACTCCATTTTCCAGGATGGCCTGAACGATCCTTTCTGGCTTGAGCTGAGCGGGCTGGCTCGCATCGACCTCTGGCAGGATAGATACACAGCCCAAGACGGGATTAAACAGTATAAAAATTGCCAAGAGGGGAAGGTCTATGGTACGGGGCTCTATATGATACGTATTTCGCACAGATTCTACTTGAGCTTTAAAGTGCTGGTGTTGGTAACGCACCCCCTTAGGTGCCCCTGTAGAGCCTGAGGTAAATACAATGGCAGCGACATCCTCGGGCTGGCTAGGATAGAGTGCAAACGTTCCTTTTTTAAGATAAGGCTGGATAGTCTTTTGAAACACAGGCGATATCCATATTCTCTGCTGAAGCTCTGGAAAAGCTTTAGGGCATGCATGACTGAGTATTAAGCCCTTTGCTATGCCTACGAGAACGTCTACCTTGGAATGGCGGATGCTTTTGAGGTAAGCCTTGAGGCCTAGGCCAGGGTCTAGCAAGATGGGAACAGCCCCTATTTTAAACAATGCAAAGACAAGCTGGAGCCACTCTAGGCTCGGCTTTAGCATTAAAAGGACACGATAGCCCGGCCTTACCCCTTGATCCAAGAGGTAGTGGGCAGTGGCATCTACTTTTGAATCGAGGTCGGAAAAGCTATAGCTAGTATAACGGAGCTTTCCCCTCATTGAGCGGCTAGGTACTCTGAGTACAGGAGCTTCTGGCTGTGCCTTAACATGGGCTAAAAACAGAGAGATGATATTAGCAGAGGATGGCATCCCTATAGTTTGATATCAAAATTCCTTTTAAAAACCAGTCAAAAAAACTGATACTCAGCTCCATACACTTTGATAATAGACTTCTTACTCAAGGCCTAGATCATAATACATAGACTTGACCTATCTTTAAGACCTCTATTCATTAGACCTCTTGAGAAACCATTGTCTTTTGGTCTCTGGGTTCGGGCTGCGTTCTTCGAACTACGCCCGACACGTCAGGCTTCAGGCTACGCTTTAAAAGCTTCGCCTGACAGGTCGCTCTCTGAGCTACTTGTCTCCCGAAGTTTCCTTGCCTAACGAAGCTTTAGCCTAGGGAGATAGCGTAGTTAGGAACGTAGGGAGGCGCCTGACACGTCGTTCTTGCGAACTTAGGGCTAAAATTACACCGTAGCTTAAAAAACGAAGGCAAATAACACTCTTTTTCTTTACGATTTATGTCAAACTCAGCTGAAACAGCATCCTCCTGTACCATGGAGGCCATTACCTCGCTTTGCAAACGCCGAGGTTTTATATTTCAATCGTCTGAAATCTATGGTGGCTGCAACGGTTTTTTTGATTATGGGCCCCTAGGCTCTCAGATGAAGAAAAACATCAAAGATGCTTGGTGGAAAGACATGGTAGAAAGTAGAGACGATATGGTGGGCCTAGATAGTAGCATCATCATGCATCCTAGCGTATGGAAGGCTTCGGGCCATGTAGAGGGCTTTTCGGACCCTATGGTGGACTGCAAGGCCTCTAAAATGCGCTATAGGGCAGACCAACTCTTTTTTGCACCCGTGATAGTAGAGGGCGAGCTTATTGGCTATATTTCTGTTTTAGAGAGCGAAAAGAAAGCAGCTGAGGCCCTTGCTTTGGCTGAAAGCCTAAAGCGCAAGCTCGCAAAACAAGGTAGGCTTGAAACCCCAATACTGACGCCCTATACAGAAGCTAAGGCTGAAGAGTACGATCTTATCCCCTCCCCTGCTACGCAAAAGCCAGGCTCTCTTACAGCCCCTAGGTCTTTTAATCTCATGTTTCAAACCCAGATAGGAGCCATGGCAGATGCGAGCACCCTCAGCTACCTACGGCCGGAGACGGCACAGGGCATTTTTATAAACTTTAAAAATGTTTTGGATAGTACTCGCCAAAAAATCCCCTTCGGTATTGCACAAATAGGTAAGGCCTTTAGGAATGAAATCACACCGCGTAATTTTATTTTCCGCTCCAGGGAGTTTGAACAAATGGAAATAGAGTACTTTATCCCCAATGATGAGAGCTGGAAGCAGTGGCACCAAGAATGGGTAGACACACGCTTGAATTGGTTAGCCTCTATTGGCCTAGATACCGCTAAAGTGCACCTGCAAGCACATGAAGGGAAAGATCTAGCTCACTACGCTAGGGCCTGCACAGATATTTTATTTGAATTCCCTTTTGGCCTCCAAGAACTGGAAGGGATCGCAGCCCGGGGTAACTTTGACTTGACCCAACACAGCACCCACAGTGGTAAACCCCTAGAATACTTTGATGAGGAAAGTAAGCAACGCTATATCCCGCAGGTGATAGAGCCTTCCATCGGTGTCGACCGTCTCTTTTTGGCCTTACTATGCTCTGCCTACAAAGAGGACATCATCGATGGTGAAAAACGCAGCCTCCTACAACTGCATCCCCGTATAGCCCCTATACAGCTAGCAGTACTGCCCTTGGTAAAAAACAAGGAGGCGATTGTAGAAAAAGCTAATGCTGTTTACCAGATGCTTAAAAAGCATTGGAGAACTTTCTATGATGCAAGCGGGGCTATCGGCCGGCGCTACCGCAGAATGGATGAAATTGGCACTCCCTTTTGCATCACCATAGATTTTGAAACCCTAGAAAACAATACTCTCACCTTGCGCCACCGGGATAGTACCCAGCAAGAACGCCTACCTATCGAGGGTCTATCGGGATATCTTAGGGATCTATTAGCCTAAAATAATAAGCCATTGAGGGAGCACGCTGATCATTTTTAAGTGGCAAGAGATACACTACCTGATAAAAAAAGAGGTAAGCTACAAACTTGATGAACAGCGAGAAAGCTGGCAGCAAAATTTTATAAAAAACAAAAAGCTCAGCGAACGGGTATGCGAGTATAATAGACCTCTTGCGGACCTAGGTATTATCTTGCTTAGCCTGCCGCCCGTAGCTTAGGAAATGGGCAAGACAGCAAACATTTTATGAACTTCGCGTAGGGGGGCCTGCCGGGCGATCTCCCTATGCCGAGCCTTCAGACGTCGCTCTACGAGGTTAACCTGTCGCTCGTAGGCTTGGCGTAGTGGAGATGCCTGACCGACCGTTCGGGAGACAAGTAGTTCGGGGCCTGTCGGGGGAAGCTCAGAGAGCGTAGGGGGAAGAGCGACGTGTCGGGCGCCTCCCTACGTTCCTAACTACGCTATCT
>JACCDN010571701.1_pt1 | contig 29472 bp, 30 predicted proteins | sample 7441691 | NCBI WGS metagenome assembly JACCDN01 (sample SAMN15323439, study PRJNA562643) | freshwater metagenome | isolation source: river surface water | place: USA:Blue River Watershed | collected 2017-08-16 | reverse complement strand
TTTACATTATTTGCAAATTATATCATTAAGAATGTATTTTATATCAAATTAAATAGTTTAATAACGTAAGTTGTAAAATAAGGTAAGACAAATTTGGAAATAAAGAAGGTTAGATGTAGTTTATAATGCTTATTAGCTTAAGATGAGGATAAAACTATGTATAAACATCTAACCCAATATGAACTATACTATAAATTAAGATAAATTTGCAAATAAATCATAATTTTTACTGCTAATTATTTTAGCATTAACAATATTACCAACGGTAATATTATTTTTACCGTTGTTTTTAATATATACTAGACCATCAATTTCTGGAGCATCATATTTGGTTCTTGCAATAATATATTTTTTCGAAATTTCATCAACAATAACGGGAATTTCTTTCCCTATTTTATTAGTTAATTTATTTTTACTAATATTTAACTGATGTTGCATAAACCTATGATAACGATCATCTTTTAATTCTTCAGGAACTTTATTAGGCAATTCATTTGCTTTTGCTCCATCTACATTAGAATACTTGAAGCATCCTACTTTTTCTAATTGAGCCTCAGTCAAAAAATCAAGTAACTCTTGAAAATCTGCTTCGGTTTCTCCAGGAAACCCCACAATAAATGTACTTCTAATTGATAAATCAGGACATATTTGTCGCCATTTTTTAAGACGTTCTAGAATATTGTCAACATTTGCCGGACGCTTCATTGCCTTTAAAATATTAGTACTAGCATGTTGAAATGGAATATCTAAATAAGGGAGTATTTTATTCTCTGCCATTAAAGGGATAATATTATCAACATGTGGATATGGATAGACATAATGAAGTCGAACCCATACACCCAATCTACCTAATTCATTGCATAAATCCAACATTTTAGTTTTAATTGGACGACCATTATAAAAACTGGTTTTATATTTTAAATCTACCCCATAAGCACTTGTATCTTGTGAAATTACTAAAAGCTCTTTACAACCTGATTTAACTAAGTTTTCAGCTTGAATTAATACTTTATCAATAGAATAGGAGTCTAATTTTCCACGCATGTCAGGTATAATACAAAAAGTACAGGTATTATTACAACCTTCAGAAATTTTTAAATAAGCATAATGTTTGGGGGTAAGTTTTACCCCTTGAGCTGGTAATAAATCTATATAGGGGTTATGTGCTGGTTTTTCTAAATTTTTGTGAACTAAATTCATTACTTCCAAAGTAGCATGAGGCCCAGTTATACCTAAAAGATTAGGATACTTACTTTGAATTAAATCAGATTTTGCCCCAAGACAACCAGTTACAATTACTTTACCATTCTCAAGCATTGCTTCACCTATAGCATCTAATGATTCTGTAATTGCTGAATCAATAAATCCACAAGTATTAATAATAACTAATTCAGCATTACTATAATCATTTACTACAGAATAGCCTTCGGTTTTTAGCTGAGTTAAGATATTTTCTGAATCTACTAATGCCTTTGGACAACCTAAAGACACAAAACCTACTTTTGCCATCTAAAAATTCCTATCTATATAAAAATTATCGCTCTTTATCATTTACTTATCATCTATTATCGTATTAAACTGTAATGGCATTTCACTATACACAGGTTCCGTTTGATTTGATAGATTTTCTTGGATTATTAAAAAATTATTAATATTATCCTGTGCTTGATTTCTAATGGTTAACTCTAAATGTGGCTCTTGCTTAATAATAAACTCTTCCCAAAGTTCCGCTTTTGATAATATTTTTTCTCTACTATAAGAATTTTTTATCTCTTCATGAAACTTCTTTTGCATTTGCATAAATAACTCTATTACATGCTCAAAAAATGGACTTAATGAAGGTTGAAATATTTTTCCATAGAATCGAATTATTTGAAACATAAAATCAGTAGAAAACATTGGTATACCATTTGTTTCCTCTTCAAGAATTATCTGCAATAAAACACTTTTTGTAATGTCATTACCTTTAGAGTCTATTACTTGAATCTTTTCTCCATCTACAATTAATTGTTTTATATCTTCAAAAATAAGATACGAACTCGTAGCAACATCATATAATCTTCTATTCTGATATTTTTTTATTATCCTATTTCTTGATTTTTTTATATTCATAAAAAAACACACCTTTAAGTCATTATTTTTTAAAACAAATAGATGTAACTATTTGATAAGCTAATGAGTTACAAAATAAAAATATGAATAAGATAAAATAATTACTTGACAAATAATGTCATCAAAGGCGATAATACTCTACTCAAAGCAAGATTAAATAAAAATTAATTGTTATTTTATTTTTAAACTGCTTTGAAATTATATGTCTGAAACCTACAAAAAGACATCAGATGCCCAACAAAACCTTAAAATTCTATCTAAAAAAGGTATAACTCATTTAATTGATAAATAGATATTATAACTTATTTATCAATTATGGTCATAATTTAAGTAAATAATTGTACAGGATAATTATGATAATTCATATTTTCTATAAGAATATTTTTGCTTTAAAAGTGCATAGATATTACAATTTATTAAAACATAAAGCATTGTTAAAAGAATATCTGATAAAATAATGCTGTATTTTATAGAGAGAAAAATGGAAATAGAAGTTATTTGGCAGCAATGCCTTATCCTATTAAAGGATCAATTTGGTGAACAAGATTATAATACATGGTTTCGTGCTCTTAGCACCAAATATGAAAATAATAAATTGCATGTTGTTGCAAATAATCGCTTAGTTCAGGATTTTATAAAAACTAAATATTGGGACCAAATAAAAAATATTTTAGCTGAATTAACTGGAGGAATGGATTGTGAATTAGGCGTTAGTTCTAAATCTCAAATAACAGATTTATCAAATAATAAACCTGACAATCAAAGTAACATAAGAGCAACTGACACCAATAATTCTACTAAAAAAAGTAGAAGTAAAATGGATAAAGAAATTTTAGAAACTCTGCAACAAGCGACTAAATTAAATTCTAATTATAATTTTGATACCCTAGTTCGTGGAAACTCAAATCAAATTGCTTATGCAATCGGAATGCATATTACACAAAAACCTGGCCATAAAAACCATAACCCTTTATTCATTTATGGTGGAGTTGGTTTAGGGAAAACTCACCTTATGCAAGCAATTGGTAACGAAATTCATAATAATAATCCCAAATCCAAAATTAGATATTTACATGCAAATGATTATATACAAGATGTAGTAAAAGCTTCTATGCGTCAAGGCTTTGATGAATTAAAAAAATATTATAATAGTTTAGATTTATTACTAATGGATGATATTCAATTTATAGCTGGAGATAAAACAAAAACTCAAGAAGAATTCTTTTATACATTTAATACTCTTCTTGAAAAAGGTAAACAAGTTATTATGACCTGCGATACCTATCCAAAAAATATAAATAATTTAAATGAAAGGTTAATTTCTCGTTTTGCTTCAGGTCTTACTGTAGAAATTCAGCCACCTGAATTAGAAATGCGGGTAGCAATTTTAAAACGTAAAGCTGAACAAAACAAAATCAATTTAGATGATGACGTTGCTTTTTTTATTGCACAAAATATAAAATCTAATGTGCGTGAATTAGAAGGAGCACTAAATAAAGTATTGTATCAAGCTCAATTCTCTGGAAAAGGCGTAAGTTTAGCAATAGCAAAAGAAGCTCTGATGGATATTTTAGCAATAGATATTAGAAACATTTCCTTAGATAATATACAAAAGACAGTTTGTGATTTCTACAAAATTAAAATATCTGATTTACTATCGGCAAAACGTACGCAAGTAATTGCCCGCCCAAGGCAAATTGCTATGGCTTTATCTAAAGAATTAACACAATTTAGTTTACCTGCAATTGGAAATGCTTTTGGCGGACGTGATCATACTACTGTATTACATGCTCAAAAAACCATCAAACAATTAAGAAAAGATGATGATAGGATTGAGCGTGAATATAATTTATTAATTCAAATGTTAAATAATTAGAAAGTAATTTGTTATGTTATTAAAATTCAAGCGTGATACGCTATTAAAACCAGTTACATTAACTACAGGATTTGTTGAAAAAAAACAATCAATTCCTATTCTTTCCAATGTCTATATTAATAAATCTGGAGATAATATTACTTTAATTGCCAATGATATGGAAATTCAAGTAAGTATAACTGGAGCTAGCGATATTGAAGGAAAAGATTTTATTATAACTCTCCCTGCTAAAAAACTTCAAGATATTTTAAAAGCATTTCCAGATGATACTGATATAACTTTTGAACAAGTTAGTGGAAAAATTATTCTCCGCGCTGGCAGAACTAAATTTACTCTGCAAAGCCTGCCAGCTGAACACTACCCCTTATTACAAATAATGGATAGTGTCCTTAGTCAATTTTCTATTAGCCAAACCACTTTGAAATCATTAATTGGACAAATTCAATACGCAATGGCTGATAAAGATAGCCGAATATTTTTAAATGGCATGCTTTTTGAAATAAAAAATAATCAGCTTAATTTAATAGCAACTGACGCCCACCGCTTAGGTTTTGCTACCTATTCTTTAAGTGAAACTATTTCTGATAGTTCTTCAATTATCCCTAGGAAAACTATCATTGAATTATATCGCTTACTAGAAGATACTGATGAGCCAGTGCTTATTAAGATATATCCAAAACAAGTAAGCTTCGAAACTAATAATAAGCAACTAATTACTAAAGTAATTGAGGGTAAATATCCTGATTATGAACGAGTTATTCCTACACATAATGATAAATTATGTATTATCGACCGAGAAGACTTGCTACGTGCAGTCGAAAGAGTTTCTGTAATTGGCATTGATAAATTAAAAACCATTTCTATAGAATTAAAAAATGATTCTTTATTAATTGCTTGCCGTAATGAGGAATCTGAAGAATCACACGATGAAATAGCAGTTCAATATGGATATAATGAAGCGTTAAAACTTAATTTTAACATTAGCTATGTCAGAGATTTATTAAGTAACTCTAACGCTAAATTATTACAATGGGCATTTTTTGACAATCAAAGAAGTGCTTTAATTACAGTTCCTAATGAAATTAATTTTAAATCAGTACTAATGCCTTTGAGAACTTAAAAGTTCATTAAAAATTTTTCTTCTGGATAAGAAAATGATAGGATTTAATTTTAGGCGCTTATTATTTTCTATATTATGTTTATCTCTATTTAATTTAAATAGTGCGCTAAATATAACTAGTGATAATAATATTAAAATTATTAAAGTTAATATAGGGCAAATGGTAGGAGATGACCCAAAAAGAGAATTTTCAACAATCATCACTTTAACAAATGGTAGTAAAACTATTCAAAACTGGCAATTTGGTTTTTATATGCCACGTAAATTTAAAAAAATTGGCAAAACTAATAAAAATTTAGCAATGAAAATTTGCGAAAAAGATTCCAACTATTGTTCTAAACTTATTTACCAAAAATCACCTTTTTTAAGCCCAGATTTAAGCATTGGCTTTACTACCGTATTAGCCCCACAAAAACAATTTTTATTAAGAAATAATAAAACTTATATAATTTCTTTACTTCATAATAACCAATTCCCTATTTTCAACTATTCCGGATTACCACAAAGCTTTTTTATTAATAATAAAGACGAAAATTACATTATTAATATAGAGACAAATGAAAAAACTTATAACATACTAAATTATAACTCGCAAGTAATTAAAGATAGAATCCGTAATCACTTACAAAAAAATTGGGTTAATTCTGCTTTAAGTGATAAAAACTTGCTTAACATTATTCCATCTCCTATTAAAGTTTTTATTGAATCTGGAAATTACCAATTAAATGATGAAATAATTATTCAAAACTTTTTTGGAAATGATTTTAACTCTAAACTTTTACAATCTTTTTTAAAAACCGATTTAAATATCAGTGCCACAATTAAGAAAAATAGCAACTATAATAACAATATTAATAAAATAACTATTCAAAGAATTAATTTTGATCAAATAAATAACAATCCCGAAGGTTATAAAATAATAATTGATCATAATAGTATAAATATTATGGCAGCAACTAATGCTGGAATTTTTTATGCTATTGAAACTTTACGACAACTATTTAATCAATTTGGTAAAACTCTTCCCATTTTATCCATTACAGATTATCCACGATTTAAATATAGAGGTATTTTACTAGATGTTTCGCGGCATTTTTTTACAATTGAAGAAATAAAGCAATTTATAGATATAATGGCTACCCATAAATTAAATACGTTGCATTTACATTTATCTGATGATGACGCTTTTCGGCTTTTCTTACCTCAATATCCTCAATTAACAACTATTGGGTCTATTCGTGGATTTGGTGAAGCAATAAATGGCTTATGTTTGATTCAAGGTAACTTAGATATAACTAATTATAATAATGTTAGTTTTCCAACAATTGATACTAAAGTTAAAGGTTTTTATAATATTCAAGAAATTAGTGACCTTATCCAATACGCAAATGTTCGCCAAATTACTATTATTCCTGAAATTGATATACCTGCTCATGCACGTGCTATAATAAAAGCAATGCCTGAAGCATTATTTGATACTACTGATAAATCACTAGCACCGAACTTAAATGAAAACACCATACCAGTTTGTACTTATAACACTGATTCTACCTTAGGTAAAAATTTTACTAAAACTATAAATGATATTGTTTTACAAATTGCTAAATTGTTTAATAATCAAACTACTTTATACCAGATTCCTAATGAAGTTAGTATAGGAGGTGATGAAGTAAATCCTAGAGCATGGACTAATTCTTTAAGCTGTAATGGTGTTTGGAAAAATTTATCTGCTTTACAAAAAGAGCAATTATTTTTAAAAAAATTATCTCTGGCAAAAGAATTAATTAATATTAAACTTTCTGGCTGGCATGAATTTGTACAACATGACAATGGTCATTTAGATAAAAATAATATAGTTTCCCCTAATAAAACTGCCCATGTATGGACTTGGAGAACTGCCCCAACTGGTATACCTAGTTCTATAAATTTAGCAAATAATAATTATAAGGTTGTTCTTGATTATGCTGAATTTACATATTTTGATTTAACCTACACTCCTGAAAAAAGTGAACCTGGTTTAGCTTGGGCAACAAATTTCTCAGATACTCATGCAGCTTTAAAAAGTGCCATTGCTGCTGATTCTACTGTAAACAGTACTAAACTAATAAAACCGCAAAATATTTTAGGGATTGAAGGTGCTTTATGGACTGATGTTATCCCTGACTATAATCACTTAATTTACATGGCGCTACCTAAAATGGCTGGTTTATCTGAAGCTAGTTGGTCAGATAGTTCTATAACTAATCCTAATGAAGAAGATAAACCAAATTGGCATAGTTTAGCTAATCGGCTTGGTTGTGGCAAAAATGGTTTTCTCTATTATTTAAATAAAACATATGGTGTAAGGTATAGAGGTTATCCAAATGGAATAGCGCTTGAAGCTAAAAATTGCCAGTAAAATTTTGCCATTTTGGCATAGAGCATCAATTCAAAGTAAAAAAATCTACCCCTTAATCAACCTAAAATAAAAGGTTATAAAAAAGTGTTAAACTACTGCCTTAAAAAAATTCTTTAATAATCAAAAACTATGTTAAAAAATATAATATTATTTACTACTAACTTGCTATTTTTTACTAACGTATTGGCAAAACCTTATTTCACCAAAGTATCAGTTATTCCTGAATTTATCGATGGCTTAAATATAGACCAAATTGAAAAATGTGAAAATTACTATGAAAAAAAGTGTTCTTTATTTCAAACTAAAAATATAGTTGAAGAAATATCCAAGGAAAACCAATGTATAGAAAAAAAAATGGCTCAAAAAAAAGCATGCAAACAAGCATTAGCTATACGTCACATTACTTATTATCAAGCCTTTGAAATGCGTCGTTATTCCAATAAAATTGTAGTATTTTCTACCCGTTCCCTTGCTGATGCTCAAGATACTTTTTATATTGTTGATAAAAAAGGCGAACTAATAGAGTTAACAGTAAATGATGCTTTGGTTAATAAAAATCCTAATTATATTACTCTTAAAAAAAAGTATCCTAATCTAGCATTAACATCTTTTATTTATTGGAAAAACGAGTTTGTAAATTTACAACCAGATATTTTTCCTGAACTTTACTCTTCCATAAACTCTTCATTTCAAAATTTAGTATTTAAGCAAGAACTACGCGATAATTTTTGTGTAGCATGTAAACCGGTTGCTATTGCTTATATTGCCTACCAATTTAATTCAAATAGTCAGTTTATTAATCCTAAACTATTAAAAATAGATATTTTGCCTGAATCTTTTAGCAGATAAACTTTAGTGATCATAAATACTTGACTAATTTACTCAACTAATATACAATTACTACTTAATAATAGTATATTATGTAGATTTATGAGGTATAAATGAAATTAACAACTAAAGGTAAATTTGCAGTTACTGCACTTTTAGATATTGCAATTAATAATAATTGTAATAACCTTGTACCTATTACTTTACAAAATATTAGTGAACGCCAAGGAATATCTTTGTCTTATCTTGAACAGTTGTTTTTAAAACTCAGACGCTCAGGTATGGTAAAAAGTTATAAAGGTCCTGGTGGCGGTTATATATTAGCCAAAGCAGTTGATGAATTAAATATATCTGAAATTATTAAAGCAGTTGATGAAAATATGGACGCACGCTCCTGCTATGGAACTAAAAAATGTCATGCAAATAAAAAATGTTTAACCCATGATTTATGGGACGGTCTGACTAACCATGTTCATTCTTATTTAGAGAAAATTACCTTACATGATTTAATTAAAAATAATATTGATTCTGGAGAAAACAATAAAAATGTCATTAAATTTTCCCATATATTTAGATAACTCGGCAACAACAAAAGTTGATGAGCGTGTATTAGAAAAAATGCTACCATATTTAAGTGAACAATATGGTAACCCTGCTAGCAGATCTCATAGTTTTGGCTGGACTGCTGATGATGCTATTGAAAAAGCTCGCATGCAATTAGCAGATGCTGTTGGTTGCGACTCTAAAGAAATTATATGGACTTCGGGTGCAACTGAATCGATTAATCTAGCTTTAAAGGGTGCTGCACAATTTTATCAAGATAGAGGTAAACATTTAATTACCGTTAAAACTGAACACAAAGCTACTCTTGATACTATGCGTGATTTAGAAAGATTAGGCTTTGAAGTTACTTATTTAAATCCTGAAGAAAATGGTCTTTTAGATCTTAATAAATTAATATATGCAATTCGACCTGATACTATTTTAGTTTCTGTTATGTTTGTTAATAATGAAATTGGAGTAATACAAGATATTACAACTATAGGTAACTTATGCCGCGAACGAGGAATTATTTTTCATGTTGATGCTGCTCAAGCAGTTGGCAAATTAGATTTTAATTTAACCCATCTAAATGTTGATTTAATGAGTTTTTCAGGGCATAAAGTTTATGGTCCAAAAGGAATTGGTGCTTTATATGTACGTCGTAAACCAAGAGTGCGTCTAATTGCTCAAATGCATGGTGGAGGACACGAACGCGGTTTTAGATCTGGTACTTTGCCTACGCATCAAATTGTTGGAATGGGCGAAGCATTTTTATTAGCTAAAAAAGAAATGCCTAACGAATTACCAAGAATTGTTAAACTCAGAGATAAATTATTAAATGGTTTAAAACAAATCGAAGAAGTTTATATAAATGGAGATATGAAACATCGTATCCCTCACAATTTAAATATTAGCTTTAATTATATTGAAGGTGAATCATTAATAATGGCCATTAAGGATATTGCTGTTTCCAGTGGGTCAGCATGTACTTCTGCTTCTTTAGAACCCTCATACGTTTTAAGAGCGATTGGCCGAAATGATGAATTAGCACATAGTTCAATTCGTTTTACTATCGGACGTTTTAATACTGAAGAAGAAATTGATTACACTATTGCTTTACTTACAAATAAAATTAATAAACTTAGAGAACTTTCTCCTTTATGGGAAATGTTTAAAGACGGAATTGATATAGCTAATTATAAATGGGAAAATCAAGGTCCACGTGATGTAATTTTACATAATTAAATTTATCAAGGAAAAAAAATGGCTTATTCAGATAAAGTAATTGATCATTATGAAGAACCACGCAATGTTGGTTCACTAGATAAAAATGACCCAAATGTTGGCACAGGTATGGTTGGTGCGCCATCATGCGGAGATGTCATGAAACTTCAAATTAAAGTTAATGAAAAAGGTATTATTGAAGATGCAAAATTTAAAACTTATGGTTGTGGTTCAGCAATCGCTTCCTCCTCTTTAGTAACTGAATGGCTTAAAGGTAAAAATTTAAATGAAGCGACTGAAATAAAAAATAGCCATATTGCAAAAGAGCTTGAATTACCTCCTGTTAAAATACATTGTTCCGTGCTTGCCGAGGATGCAATAAAAGCTGCGATTAATGATTTTAAAAATAAACAAAAAGCGAGTTAGGAATATGTCAATTACCGCTTCAGAAATAGCTGCTAAACGAGTTAAAGATTATATACTTAACCGTGGTAAAGGAATTGGCTTACGTTTAGGCGTTAAAACTACGGGTTGCTCGGGTTTAGCCTATAAATTAGAATTTGTAGATGCAAAAAATATAGATGATGAAGAGTTTGAATCTAATGGCATTTTAATTTTTGTAGATAAAAAAAGCCTGCAATATCTTGATGGTACAGAATTAGATTATACTAAAGATGGTTTTCAAGAAGGGTTTAAATTTACTAATCCAAATGTGAAAGGTGAATGTGGCTGTGGTGAAAGTTTTACCATTTAAATTATCTATCAAATATGAGGCTCACCATAAAAAATCAAGAATCTCAGCATATTCTTAATCAAAACTGTTTTGAAGTATTTGGTTTTAAGGAAAGCTTTTTAATTAATACTGAAACCTTGCGTGAAGCTTATCTAAAATTACAAAAACAATTTCATCCTGATTATTGTATATCTGATAAAAATTTAACTATCAATAAAGATATCACTTTAGCTATATCTAGCCATATAAATAATGCTTATAAAACCTTACTTAATCCTTTATCAAGAGCAATTTTACTGCTTAATTTACATGATATTACATATAGCCTTAATAATGATAATTCAATTTCTGAAACATTTATTATAGAACAAATGGAAATACATGAAGAAATTGAAGATGCAAAAATAGCTAAGAATCTAGTAGCTTTAGAAAATATTGAGCAAAAAATTAAAACTAAAAAAAATATTATTATAGATAATTTAAATATTGCTTTTACACATATTTCTAAACAAAATAATGGTAATGATTACCAAGAAATTAGAAAATTAATTAAACAATTAGCTTTTTATGATAAATTAGAACATTTAGTAAATAATAGTATACACGATATAATATAAAATCAAGGATGTGAAAATGGCTCTATTACAAATTTCTGAACCTGATATTAATAATAAACCTCCTAAAAAAAATATTGCCATCGGCATTGACCTTGGCACAACTAATTCTTTAGTAGCTACTGTTAAAAATAAAGAAGCTGTTGTGTTAGCCAATGAAACTAATGATTTATTAACACCTTCAGTAGTTCATTATGATAAAAATAAAACCATAACTGTAGGAAAAAATGCATTATCACAAAGAGTAATTGACCCTGAAAATACAATTGTATCAATAAAGCGTTTTATGGGAAAATCATCGCTTGATATTGATACTTCAAAATATCCCTATAAATTTTCTGATAATAATAAGTTAATTGAAATTAAAACTAATCAAGGCAATAAAAATCCAATTGATGTATCTAGCGAAATACTAAAATATCTTAAAAATATTGCTATTAATAATTTAGGTGAAAGCCCAAGCGGTGCAGTTATTACTGTTCCTGCGTATTTAGATGATGCTGGACGTCAAGCAACAAAACATGCTGCTCAATTAGCGGGCTTAAAAGTTCTTCGCCTCCTTAATGAACCTACAGCTGCAGCAATCGCTTATGGTTTAGATAGTAAAAATGAAGGTAAATTTTTAGTTTATGATTTAGGCGGTGGCACTCTAGATGTATCAATTCTAAATCTTTATAAGGGGGTTTTTGAAGTTTTAGCTGTAAGTGGTAATTCTAATTTAGGTGGAGATGATTTTGATTACCTTGTTTATAATCATATTTTAAAAAAATCTAAAATAAATAAAACAATTTCAAAAAAAGATAAGGCACAATTACTAAATATTGCCAAATTTGTAAAAGAACAACTAAGTTTTCAAGAAGAAATTGAAATTAATACTTCTTTATCAAATGGATTATTAATTAAAACTATTATAACTCAAAAAGAATTTTTTGAAATAAGTCACCATTTAGTAGCTAGTGCATTATTACCTATAAAAAAAGCTATTCGCGATGCTCAATTAAATTTAGAGCAAATCGATGAAATTATTATGGTAGGTGGCTCTAGTAGAATGCCAAATATTCGTCATGCAGTAGAAAAACTTTTTCATAAACCACTACATACTGAAATTGATCCTGATAAAGTTGTTGCTATTGGTGCGGCAATACAAGCGGATATTTTAGCTGGTAATAGAAGAGATGATTGGTTATTATTGGATGTAACCCCCTTGTCATTAGGAATTGAAACCATGGGAGGGCTAGTAGAAAAAATAATTCCTCGAAATTCAACTATTCCTATAACACGAGCACAAGATTTCACAACTTATAAAGATGGTCAAACAGCAATGTCTATTCATGTATTACAAGGTGAAAGGGAAATGGTTTCAGATTGCCGTAGTCTTGCTAAATTTGCCCTTAATGGTATCCCCCCATTAGCCGCTGGCATTGCAAAAATCCGCATTACTTTTCAGATTGATGCTGATGGCTTGCTTTCTGTTAGTGCCCAAGAAACTACTACAGGCGTTATAAGCTCTATAGAAGTAAAACCAAGCTTTGGTTTAAATAATGAACAAATATCAAATATGCTACAATCTTCAATAACTCATGCTAAAGATGATATATTAATTCGACAACTGTCAGAATCTATTATAAAGGCAAAAGATTTAATAAAGGCAATCTCAAAAGCTATAAATGAAGACAGTGCTTTATTATCAGAGAATGAGATAACTAAAATCGAAAATAAACTTTCTGAATTAAAAGTAACGATAATCAAAGATTTAGAAATAAAAATAAAAACTGAATTAATTAACAATCTTAGTAATGAATTAAATAGTTTAACCCAAGATTTTGCCGATAAACGAATGAGTAAAGCACTTTTATATACAAGCATTAATAATGAAAATAGTTAATATTAATATTCCTATATTCTTATTTTTCTAATAAATTCATCAAATCATAGCATAGTTCTTTACAACCTTCGCCATTTATACCAGAAATCACAAAAATTTTGCTAAAATCAGTATTTGTAGAATACTTTTTAAATTCAATAATAAAATTATCAACATATTTATTACGTTCTTCAATAGGTATTAAATCAATCTTATTAATTACTAGATATCTAGGCTTATTATAAAGATCTTCATCATATTTTTTTAATTCTTGAGTAATTGCTACTGCACTAGTTACTACATTAATTGATTCATCAATAGGAAAAATATCTACTAAATGTAATAATACCTTTGTTCTTTGTAAATGGCGTAAAAATTTAAAACCTAATCCAACTCCCTCGGAGGCTCCTTCTATTAACCCTGGAATATCTGCAATCACAAAACTTCTAGCATTATCTACCCTAACTACTCCTAAATTAGGGTGCAATGTAGTAAATGGATAGTCAGCTACTCTTGGCCTTGCTGCTGATACTGCACGAATAAAAGTAGATTTTCCGGCATTTGGTAACCCCAATAACCCTACATCTGCTAATACTTTTAACTCTAACTTTAAAGTCTTATGTTCGCCTTTTTCTCCCAGTGTAGTTTTTCTCGGAGCCCTATTAGTTGAAGATTTAAAATGTAAGTTACCCAAACCACCCTTACCACCTTTAGCTACTATATATTCTTGATTATGTGAGTCCATATCAATTAACGTTACCCCCGATTCATAATCTATTATTACCGTACCAACAGGAACTCTTAAATAAATATCTTCTCCACCATGCCCATAACGGTCAGCTCCCCGACCATTCTCTCCTTTTTTAGCAACATATTTTTTAACAAACCTATAATCCACTAAGGTATTAATATTTTCATCTGCAACTAAAATAATACTACCGCCCCTACCTCCGTCTCCTCCATCAGGACCCCCTCTTTCAATAAACTTTTCTCGTCTAAATGATGCTGAGCCATTACCACCATCACCTGCAATAACTTCAATTTTAGCTTCATCAATAAACTTCATAATAAAAAATACCTAAAAAAAAGCCCTACTATTTTAATTAGCAGGGCATAAAGTCAAAAGTTATTATTAAGCATAATATAAATTATGCAGGAACAATACTTACTATACTACGTTTAAATTCACCACCAACTGAAAACTGAACAATACCAGTTTCTTTTGCATATAATGTATGATCTTTACCAATACCAACATTTTTTCCAGGATGAAACTTTGTTCCACGTTGTCTTACTATTATGCTACCAGCACCCGCTAATTCACCACCAAATACTTTAACACCTAACATTTTAGGATTGGAGTCGCGACCATTTCTGGAACTACCACCGGCCTTTTTCGTTGCCATTTTTTACTTCCTTTTATTACTTATTAATTGCATCAATCTGGATTTCAGTATAATTCTGACGGTGCCCTTGATGCTTTTGATAATGTTTACGTCTACGTAATTTAAAAATACGTATTTTCTTATGCCGGCCTTCTGTTAATACTAAGGCAGAAACGCTAGCGCCATCTACTACTGGATTACCCACAACTATATTATCACCGTCAGCTACCATCAATACTTCGGGAATAGTGATTTTGCTGCCAATGTCTGCTGGTATCGCTTCTATTTTTAATTTATCGCCAACAGCAACTTTATATTGTTTGCCGCCAGTTTTTATTACCGCATACATCGAAAAACTCCTAATTAAAAGACCTTAATTTTATATTTAAAAATATTATACTTAATACAATAAGGGGGCAATTCTAACATAAATTAACATATTTTGTCAATTTGGATTTAATGAGCTTGGCTTTGAAGTATTACGGTCTGCTTTACTAATTACAACTTGAAAAATATCGCTTTTAGGTTTGTAATTATTTTGTAGCCAAAGAGTATTACCATTAGGTGCGTAACCAAAAACTCCATCTATTCTTAATGAAGAAATACCAACTGCATTAATTGTGTTATTTTGAGGAGAATAAATAAAACCACCCTTACTTTTTCCACCAACTAAATTAATATATGCAGTACCTAGACCTGAAGGCTCAATATCATTACATAATGCAATAGATTTAATTAAAGCCACTTTAGTCTGGATTTTTGGAACCTCAAAAGAAGTTACTTCATTATTATGCTTATGAAAACCAGCTTCTACTTTTATTACTTCACTAGAATAATTTACCACTTGAAATTCACAATCAGCATAACAAGTAACATATATTAGCAATATACATATTTTTTTTATCATTGTTCTTCTTGAAAAAATTTTTCTATAATTATAAAATGTTCTTCACTACACAAAAAAGGCGAATGCCCTGTGTTTGGCACTTCTAAAACTTGAAGAGAACTTTTTATTTGTTTCATTTTATCTATAGTTTCAGGGATAAGTATATCTGACTTTGTCCCATGTATTACTAATGCAGGTATATTAACTTTTTCCCAAATATCCCATAATTTTATATTTTCATTAGAAGAGATATTAGGGGCTAGTGATTTTGATAAGTTTAAATCTCGTTTTAATTCATACTTTCCATTAGCATTTTTTTGAAATGAATTTTGCACAATAAAATTAAAAACTTCTGGATCTAAGGCTACACACTCTTGGCTTATACTTAATAAATACTCACTTGCTTCTTTCATAGTATTAAACTCTAATTGGATTGACGTATAAGCACCAATACGCTCTAACCCTCTCTTATCTATCTCTGCCCCAATATCATTCATAACTAATTTTTGTATTGGATGATTAAAATTTGAAGCAATTAACATTCCTATCAAACCACCTAAAGAAGTGCCTATAAAATGAATATTCGACAAATCCAAAGTCTGAATTAAACGGAATATATCGCCTACATAAAAAGGAATATTATAACCGTCTGAATTAGATAAATAATCGCTATTGCCCCTGCCTACTAAGTCTGGAGCAATAACATAATAACCTCTTGCTGCAAAATATTGACCAATAAAATCCCAGTCACGGCTATTTCTATTTAAGCCATGTAAACATAAAAGAGTTTTATTAACATTCTCCTGATTACCCCAAGCTGTATAAAACATTCTATATTCTTCAGCATCATTTTTGCATTTTAAATAATTAACTTGGGGAAAAAATTTCATAAAACATCCTTTTAAAATAAATTTTATTTACTCCATGTATCCCTTAAACTAACTATTTTATTAAAAACAAATTTGCTATTATTTTTATCCGAATCAAAACTATCGATAGCAAAATAACCTAACCTTTCAAACTGAAAGCGGGTTTCATTAACCATTAAGGCAATTGCTGGTTCTATATAAGCATTAATTACTTTTAAAGAATCTGGGTTTATAAATTGCTTAAAATCATGCCCTACTGAGTCAGGCATTGCTTCTGTAAATAACCTATCATATAATCTAACTTCAATATCTATAGCTTTTTCAATACTTACCCAATGAATTACCCCTTTAACTTTACGCCCTTCTGGATTTTTTCCTAAAGTTTCTTTATCCAGGCTACAATGTAATTCAATTATATTACCTTTATCATCTTTAATCGCTTGATCACATTTTATAATATAACTGTGTCTTAACCTAACTTCACCCCCCAAAGTTAAACGTTGATAACCTTTTATTGGATCTTCCATAAAATCGTCTTCTTCAATATAAATTTCCCTAGTTAATTCTACCAATCTTTCGCCAAATTCAGGTCTTTGTGGGTGAAAAGAAGAGTTTCTACTATTTATTTGCTCTGTAAAATTTGTCAAAACTATTTTTATTGGTTTTAATACTGCCATTATCCTTGGAGTATTAGCTTCTAACTCTTCACGAATAGAGTTCTCTAAAAGCGAAATATCTACATTATTAGGAGACTTTGATACTCCACAACGCTGTATGAATAACTTTATACCACTAGGCGTATACCCTCTTCTTTGCATACCAGAAATAGTAGGCATCCGTGGATCATCCCAACCTGAAACAAAACCATTAACAACTAATTCATTAAGTTTTCGTTTACTAGTTACTGTATATTGTAACTCTAAACGAGAAAATTCAATTTGGCGCGGATGACAGGCTAATAACTTAGCTCTAACTAAATGCTCAATTACCCAATCATATAATGGTCTATGGTTTTCAAATTCTAATGAACAACAGGAATGAGTAATTTTTTCTAGCGCATCAGAAATACAATGAGTATAATCATACATAGGATAAATACACCATTTATCCCCTGTTCGTATATGATGTGCTCTTTTTATACGATAAATTATAGGATCGCGCATATTAATGTTAGGTGAACTCATATCAATTTTTAAGCGTAGAGTCTTGCTACCATCTGCAAATTCACCTTTATACATACGTTGAAATAAATCTAAATTTTCATCTACAGTTCTTTCTCTATAAGGACTGTTTGTTCCGGCTTCAGTTAATGTACCTCTATACTCGCGTAACTCTTCAAATGTTAAATCACAAACATAAGCTAAACTATTTTTTATAAAAAACTGAGCAAATTCAAAAAGCTTATCAAAATAATCAGATGCATATTTTACTTCACCATCCCACATAAAACCTAGCCAACGAATATTATCTATGATACTTTGCACATATTCATTACTTTCTTTTTCCGGATTTGTATCATCAAATCTTAAATTACATTTCCCGCTAAATTCTTGACTTAAGCCAAAATTAAGACATATTGCTTTTGCATGTCCAATATGTAAATATCCATTTGGTTCTGGAGGAAACCTCATAACAATTGAGGTATGCTTTCCTAATTTTAAATCTTCTTCTATTATATTACGGATAAAATTTTGCGCTACAACCGGACTTTCTACCATCTTTTTAATTCCCTATCTGCATATATTCTTTTAAATAAATTTTCCTGATTTTAATAGCCAATAAAAGGTTATAATAACTCACTAAATACCCTTGATTTTAACATAAAACGAAAGTAATTTATGAAATTAGCTTTTATGTCTGATTTGCATTTATCTTTTAATACTAAAGAAAGTAATCAATTATTTTTTGACTTGCTAAAAAAATTACAAAATGAAATTGATGCATTATATATCTTAGGAGATTTTTTTGACTATTGGCTTGGCGATGATGATAACAATGACTTTATTGAATCTATAAAAAATGCCTTTTCTAATTTTACTAAAATTAAACCAATTTATTTTATTGTAGGTAATCACGATTTTGCAATCGGTAAAATTTTTGCTCAAGAAACAGGTATTACTCTTTTAAAAGACTGTTCAGTAATTACAATAAATAATAAAAGAATTCTTCTTGCTCATGGTGATGCATTTTGCACCCTAGATAAAACTTATCAAAAAATGAAAATGATTCTTACTAATTCCTTAACTTTATTCATACTTCGTAGAACTTCCTTAAAATTTCGTCATAATCTTAAAGAGAAGTTATCTCATAATGCATCTAAATCTTTTAATACTAAAACAAAAGAAACATACCATATAGTTGATAATACTATTATAAAATATGCTAAAAAATATAATGTTAAAACTGTAATTCATGGCCATACCCATAACCCCGGAATTTATAAAATAAACTCTACATATGGTATAATAGAGCGTGTGGAAATCCCAGATTGGAGTGACCATACCCCAGGAGGCTATGTTACCTTCGAAAACAACAAATTTGAAATAAATGTACCTAAATAGTTGAAAATAAGTTATAATAAATGTCTCGTATAAATAATATGAGCTTAAACAAAGGAAGTGAGATTTATGAATTTTATTAGTTTTATATCGCACGGTTTAATAGATTTACCTTGGTGGGGATATTTATTATATACGTTTATAGTAACACATATTACAATTTTATCAATTACTATATATTTACATCGCCATCAGGCACATCGAGCATTAGAGTTACACCCTATTATTAGTCATTTTTTCCGTTTTTGGTTATGGATGACTACAGGAATGGTAACAAAAGAATGGGCAGCAATCCATCGTAAGCATCATGCTTTTTCAGATAAAGAAGGAGACCCGCATTCTCCTCTAATATTCGGTATTAAAAAGGTTTTAACAGAAGGTGCAGAATTATATCAAATTGAAAGTAAAAACCTTGAAACTTTAAAAAAATACGGTTATGGAACCCCTGATGATTGGATGGAAAAAAATGTCTATACTAAATATCATAAACTTGGAGTTTCATTAATGTTAATTATTAACATTATTTTATTTGGTCCAATTGGATTAACAATTTGGGCAATACAAATGATGTGGACACCAATTAACGCAGCCGGTATTATTAATGGTATAGGCCATTTTTGGGGTTATCGTAACTTTCATAATACTGATAATGCAAGAAACATAATTCCTTTTGGGATTTTAATCGGTGGTGAAGAATTACATAATAACCATCATACTTTTGCAACAAGTGCAAAATTATCTTCAAAATGGTATGAGTTTGATTTAGGTTGGGCTTGGATAAAATTATTTTCCTATTTAGGTCTAGCTAAGGTTAAAAAAACAATACCAGTTTTAGGCATAGCAAAAACACCAAAAGCAATGCCAGATGTTCAAACCTTAGAAGCTATCGTTAGTAATAGGTATAATTTGGTTGTTCGTTACGTTACAATTTTGAAACAAGATTGTAAAAAAGAGCTTAAAACTCTTAAATCAAGTTTACGTGATAGTATTAATTGGACTAAATTAAAAAATATTTTAGCTAAAGATCATGAAAATTTGACAACTGAAGAAAAAACTATTTTAGAAAATGTGTCTGAAAATAGTCAGAAGTTGCGTAAAATTTTCTCAATGCGTGCTGAACTTACAACACTATGGCAACGTTCAAGTTTAACTAAAGAAGAGTTAATTACTTCTTTACAAAACTGGTGTAAAAAAGCAGAAGCTAGTGGAATTGAAAAATTACAACATTTTTCAATTCGATTAAGAGCATGTTACTAAAATTAGCTTTTTAAATAAACCCCGAATTTTTCGGGGTTTTTCTTATCAATTTACAATTTTACAAAAATTACGCTCAGCTTTAATAATCATCCCTGGAAACTTCTTTAATACTTCATTACGCATAGTGTCTGCAAATTCCAGCAAATATTTATCAAATATTTGTTGATCTGCACATTTATATCGAGCTATAATCTCGTTTTTTTCAATATCACTTTCTAAACTATAATTAAGAAAACAGCCAGTATTAACCACATCTGGCAAATGCTCTTCATGCAAATATTTTATAAATAATTCTTTTGAATGTTCATTAACTAATAGTTTTACCGTATATATAAACACTTTAAATACTCCTCTTCAAAATTTAATAAATCCTATAATAAAATATTAGTCAAATATTGTATAATAGAGCTGATTAAATATAAAACAATAATATTGTGCTTTTTCAATGATATAATACTTGCCTAAATTTTATGTTTAAGGTTAAAAAGATGTCTCACATAAATGTACCTACAGATGGTCAAATAATTAATGATGTTAAAAATATTCCTAATAACCCAATAATTCCTTTTATTGAAGGAGATGGGATTGGTGTTGATATTACTCCTGTTATGATTAAAGTTGTTAATGCTGCAATAAAGAAAGCCTATAATAATCATAAACAAATTCATTGGCTTGAAGTATTTGCTGGAGAAAAAGCAACTACCGTATATGGAAAAAGCCAATATCTTCCTTCAGAAACTATGGAAGCCCTCAGAAAATATAAAATTGCCATAAAAGGTCCTATGGGGACCCCAGTTGGTGGCGGAATTCGTTCTTTAAATGTAGCTCTTCGTCAAGAATTAGACCTTTATGTTTGCTTACGTCCAGTTAGGTATTTTAATGGGGTTCCAAGTCCTCTAAAAAATCCTGAATTAACTGATATGGTTATTTTTCGTGAAAATACTGAAGATATTTATGCTGGAATTGAATGGGATGAAGGAACTCCTGAATGTAAAAAAGTTATTCATTTTTTACAACATGATATGAATGTTACAAAAATACGCTTTCCTAATACTTCTTCAATTGGTATAAAACCAGTATCAATTGAAGGTACACAAAGATTAGTACAAAATGCTATTCAATATGCGATAGATAATAATCGTAAATCTGTTACTTTAGTCCATAAAGGTAATATTATGAAATTTACCGAAGGTGGCTTTAGAACATGGGGATACGAAGTTGCTAAGCAAAAATTTGGTGGAGTAGAGATTGATGGCGGACCTTGGTTAAAACTACCTAACGGTATAATAATTAAAGATGTAATTGCCGATGCATTTTTACAACAAATCTTACTTAGACCTGAAGAATACGATGTTGTTGCTACATTAAACTTAAACGGTGATTATATTTCGGATGCATTAGCTGCTCAAGTTGGTGGAATTGGTATTGCCCCTGGCGCTAATTTATCAGATTTTTATGCTATTTTTGAAGCAACTCATGGAACAGCACCAAAATATGCTGGAAAAGATAAAGTAAACCCCGGCTCTATTATTCTATCTGCAGAAATGATGTTACGTTATATGAAATGGCACGAAGCAGCTGATTTAATTATTAGTGGTATGGAAAAAACCATTAAGGAAAAAATCGTAACTTATGATTTTGCTAGGCTAATGAAAGATGCTCAAGAAGTATCATGTTCTAATTTTGGCAATGCAATTATAAAAAATATGTAATTAGGAACCTATCTGGAAATTCAATTAAATAGCAACGGATAGGTATTCACTAATTAAATAATTTGAAAGTGCTGTACTAATTATCATAGAAATAATAAAGCTAATCCATAGTTTAGTTCCTGTAATTCCGGATGATTCTTTGAAAGCGCTAAAGAAAAGCACCATTTGCCATATCACTCCGGTAAAAACAACTAACATTATAAACATGGAATACACGAAAGGTGCTTGTTTTGCAATAAATATATTATTATTTATTTTATTAGTAATAAAAAATATAATTGTTATGGTAAGATATGCATAACGAGATAATAGCACCATCCCGAGAAAATCAATAATTCGCAAGTTTTTTTGGCGTATGATTTTGGCACTAATAAAAAATACCATGCTCAAAATTAAGCATGATACGATATTCTGTCCAAAAATTATACAAAAGTTTATTTTTATTTTGTTAATATTGGGATTAATTGCATAATTTAATAAACCTGGAAAATGAATTGGTATTCTTACTGCTAAATAGCTCATTATTAATATTACAACAATACCCCATATGAGCGCACGTACACCAGCTATTGTGCGGAAGGGATTTATTATATGGTTATATATAGTGCTTATTCTTGATTTTTTATTTAAAGCATTTGATAATAATTTATATTCATCGCTAGATATTTTATTTGAATGCAATAAATTTAATAAACGTTCTTGTTCGCTATCCATATAAACCTCTTCATTATTATAGTTTATTTAGCATTTTCGCTGCCTCAGCTGCTGTAATTTTACCATTTTCAAGCAATTCCAAGATATGTTGTTTATCCATATTACCAGATTGCTTTTTTTGGTGTACTGCTTCTAATTTTTCAAGTGCTTCAATTAGATGATTAAGTTTATTTCTTAATGTGGGATAAGAAATACCATGTTGTTGTGCCATACTTTTAAGACTTCCAGAATACTTTACAAAATCAATCACAAATTGTAACTCATCATCTGTCAATTTGAGTAATTTTGGAATAGTAAAATCCCCTTCGAATTTAGTATGGCAATTATTGCATTCAATTTTTATAACACTCAATGCCGTACTTTTGCATGATGGACACTGTGTGATGATTTTACTCATCTAAATGCAACCTTTCTTATAAAGAGTGTAACTATATTTTACATAGTATTATTATATCATAAACCTAATATCCTAACTTAGCACGATACCTCTATAATTGCATAATTAATTTTATTATACATGTGAAGACAATAACATTTAAGTTATAATCTATAAGCATTAATAGTGTTTTTACAAATTTATTTATTACTAAATTTTTCATTTACATTTATCATCTAAATAATCTAATACACTATATGTTAAGCGTTGAATATTATCACTTCGCGTTGAGCTATTTACTGATACAACTACAGATGTAGCATTAGCTTTGTTATATACATAATAAAAGAAAAATCCAGGTTGTGAACCAAGGTAACTATAAACCAAATTGTATTTATCAAGATGTTTTGTAATATTAGCATAATCTTTTGCTTTTTCTACTGTAAAACTAAACGCTCCAATTCCTAGAGCATATGCTCCATGAGTGCTGGATTTATCGGGTGAATCAACCGGTTGACTTGGATGTTCCCCTCCATTACCTTCTACAAATGATGACAGCTTTTTAAATTGAGCCTCATTCAATAGTTTATCTGATTCATACAAAGCACGATAATATGTAGTCATATCCTCAGTTGTTGAAATAATGTTTCCACTACCTGTCGACCAGGATAATGCCCATAAAGAATAGTCTAATCCTTTTGGTAATACTGAATTATCGACATTAAAATAACCATGCACGATATTACTTTTATCAGTAAATTCTGTTGATATGTTTTGCACAACATAAGTATGTTTAAGACCAAGTTTATTGATAATCCTATTAGTTACTTCTACTTGGTATGGATCTTGACCGTGGTAATTTTTACCTGTTACTCTTGGAATTAATTGACTTAAAATATTGTATCCAGTATTTGAATACCTCCAATTACTACCAGATGCAAAATCTAGTGATTTCTTAGAATACGTAATTACCTCAACGGGCGATATGTAGGCATATGGATGGTCTGCATAATACTTAAAAAATTCAGCAGTATTATTATTTGGAATACCACTAGTCATATTCATTAATTGATGTACAGTTGGTCCTTTATGTGTAATTGGGTCTTGCCAATATGTATATTCAGGAAACCATTTTGTAATATCATCTTCAATACTAAATGTATCTTTATATTCATCTGCTAACTGTATTATTACTATAGAGGTAAATGATTTAGTATTGCTAGCAATCTGCCATACACTATTACTTTGTATAGGGCGGTTATCATCACGCCCCATAATACCAGCATATGCTGTTGCAGGCTGAGAATCATTAAAACCATTGCATTGTGCTGTAACTGAGATTGCCGAGAATCCGTCATCCTCTTTATGCTTTATGTAATTATTAGCAAACTCTTGAATATCAGATTGTGCTTTTTGTTCTTCTGTATTAGAATTTACCAAATTGTTAGGTTTGCTGCCTAGGCAGCCACCTAACGATACTCCAATAAAAGATACTATTAATAATTGGTTAAATATTTTTGTATTCATTATAAAAACCTAGTAACAAATATGTATACCCGAAAATATTTTTCAAAAAATTTCAGGCAGACTATATTTTACAACAGTTGTGCACTTCATTTGGGAAAAGGCGATGCTGGCCATACTGATGGACCACATTTCATAAATGTATTATTTGATAATGCTGTACATTGTTTAAATCTTGGGTCTTTTTCATTTTTCAAATAAGTATCAAAGAATTTCACAATGTATGTATTTACAGAATGGGCAATTTCCCAACCGTCACCATTACCAACTTGAAGCATTGACATTTTATGCATGCCTTGTTCGTCATAATATTTTTTATAAATTTTCCATGCAGGTAAATATTGCCACGTCGAATAACAAGAGAAGCTGCTGTGTTCGCTATAATCATGATTTTGTTCATTTGGTGCAATACCAACTAAGTAATTCTCATCCCCCATCTCAACTTTAAAGGTTCTACCAACATTTATAATCTGACGATTTGCAGCAATCATATGCATAAATGGTATTGCAAATTTAGTGAATGTGTATGTCGTCCTTGGGTTTAATGCATTTTCGGGTCCAGCATCAAGAGATACTGCCGCTTTAAGCCATTCAGGATGTGCATGTGCAACATCTATTGTATTAGTACCATTAATGGAATGACCAAATGCACCAATATGTTCTAAATCCATTGCAGAAAATATAGGTGTTGAATTATGTATTGACGAATCTTTAATTTTATTTAATATATAAGACATATCTGCTATTCCTAGTGGTCTCATTTTGTTCTCAATAATCTGCATGATACACATTCCCTTATCTTTGGGATCTTCAAAATGATCACATTCTTTAAATCTACTTCTTGGTTGCACAACATGACCATTGGGCAGCTCAAGCAAATGTATAAATGCGCCACTATAGCCTACTACAATGTAACCATGGCTAACTAATTCAGTAATCGTATTTTCATAATTCTCAATTGGCTCACTCTGTCCAGGACCAAAAAGAACCACAGGAAATGCTTTATCTGCAACAATCGGCATCTCTTTGGTTGCGTAACTTCTTAATGTGTCCAACTGTTGCAACTGTCCTGCTGTAATTCCTGGTATTTTACTTAAAAGATCTTGGTCTACTTTTATAGTTGGCTTGAAAAATTCTGAACCTGCACCCATTTGTACGGTTGGGTAATAAATACGAGTTACTATTTCATGATAATGATGTTCCTGATTATCAGGGCTAAAATCATCATTATTTGTGCCATCATAATTAAAATCTGTTCCACCATCTTTATTAATCCAATGGAAATCTTGAAATCCAACTCCATATTGCCCAGTTGGTTTTATAAAAAACCTAGATTTATCATCTTGTTTATTAACATCTTGGTTATTACTATTAGTATTGCCAGCTCCACAAGCAACAAGTATACTTGCACTTATTGCCATAATTAATACGAGTTTATTGATCTTATTCAAAACATTCTCCTTAAATTAAAATTTGTTATTTAGTTTATTATTTGCATAGTTACATTTACTGAGTTCGGATATTTAGATTGCGCATCTGTACTAGCATCTGCTGCAAAACCTACAACACCTGGAACTATACCCAATGGTAATAGTGCAATATTCCATAAGTTATTTTTATTGTAACTAGGCATAATAGTAGCAGTACCACTATATTTTTTATTTTCACTGATGCATACAACATCAAGAGCTTCGCTATCGCGAGGGATAGTAATTGTATGTGATGAATTTAGAGTCCAATTACCTTTACTATTTTGTATTGTACAAGTTACATTATCAATAGTTTTATTACCATGTTTCGCTGTTATTTGCAATTTTTGCGTGGTTCCACTGGTAACTGTTGCGCATCCAGTAGTTAAAGTTATACCCAAAGCTATACTTACTGCCCATGCTATCGTAATAATTTTCGTTTTCATAAAATTCTCTTTAAAAAATTAATCGGCTATTTTATATTATTAAAATAACCATATGCCGATATTATAACACGCTATATTAATAAAATCAAATCTTTTTTAAATAAAATTCAAAATATATTAAATATTATTAAGCTCTAATGCAAAAATATGTATTTTTCGAAAAACTTATTGCTTATTTATAAAAATTTATTGGAAGAAATTAAACTTAGATTAAAATAATAATAGAGCGAGAGTATAATACTCTCGCTCTATTAAGAATTAAATATGAAAATAAATTAAAACTAAATGAGTAGGCTTACACTACCCATTCACGTGTTTTATACTGCTTAGCAAATATTGATGACAATATTATAATTAATACACCAATAAAAATATTTATTATAGAAAATGTTTTTAAAGAATAACTGTAATGATCACATAATATATTTGAAATTTCTAAGCCTACTGCTAAAAATAAACCGTTTACCAAACACATTGTTGCTGAATTCAAATTAATTGATTCCTGAGTGGCTTTCATAGCTAAGCGAATTGTTGGCCCATTATAAATTCCAATACCAAAAGCCGAAATAAACATTCCTACAATAAATAAATTGCCACTTCTATTAAATACTAACGTGATTAATAAACCTAAAACCGCTATTGTACTGCCATAAATTATTAAATTATAAAAACTAAACCTACCTGCTATTATTTGCATTAATACACTACTTAAAATAAATCCTGCAAAAATTATTGATTGATATACTAAATAAACTGAAAAAGAGTTGTGCATGCTTTTAACAATTATTATCGGCGATAAGCCAATCCAAGAAATAATAGGAACTAAAGAAATGCTACTTAAACCTATACCCAAAAGAAAATTTTTATTTGAAAAAATATTTTTATATCCATTTAAAATATTATTTTTGTTAAGCTCTTTTGTTAAAATTTTTCCTCGTGGCATATAAATAAATAAACCACATAAACTAACTAACCCTAGTATCCACGTTACAATAAAAACATATTCCCATGAGCTTATATTAGTAATCACACTCCCAATAATTGGACCAACTAATGGAGCAAAAATTGTAATATTGGCCATAATTGAAGTTGCCCTTACCGCTTGAACGTCATTTAATAATTCATGAATCATAGCATAACCAATAAAGATAAAGCACATTCCCATGCCCTGAAATAACCTGGCTAATAAAAATTGATTCATAGAACTAGAAAATGGAATTAATACTGTTGCTAATAAAAATAATAAATTACCAAATAACATTACATTTCTCTTACCAAACCTATCAGCAATAGGTCCTAAAAAGATTTGTAATAAACTTCCACCAACAATGAAAAAACTAAGTGATTTAGCAATACTAGAAACTGGTGCATGAAATTGATTAACAACTGATAACATAGCCGGCATTATCATATCATTAGATAAATAGGTTACAGTTTCATAAAGAACAAAAAATATAGTAAATAATATTATATTTCTTTTATTGTACATTTTATCAATTCCAAAATACAATTAATTTATATGAATTGTAACATACATTAGAGCAAATTTAAAGGCAAATCAAAAATCAGGAAAAACTATTTTATTTGATAATGTCTCTTTTTTACACTTTACTTTTTTATTTATATTTTTATAGTTTACAATAATTGGTAAAATTTTTTCTAATAAATATTGATGGATATTTTGTTTATTAAAATTATTGTTTAAAATATAAGAAAAACTTATATTCTCACATGGTAAATATCCAGTCAATGCAGTATATCCGGGTGTTAACCCTGGAGTAAATAAAAGTAATCCATAAGGTGTTGGCATAGAAAAAACTGCAAAACCATAGCCTATATTAGATAAATCATCTAATTTTTTTCCATCATTTATATTTACAAATGAATTTAAAATTATTTTATTTGTCATTATTTCCTGGATAAAAAATAAATACCATATAGATAAATCATTAGCATTAGAAAGCATAGCTCCTGCTGCTTGTAACCACGACATATTTACATTAGTCATATCAGTATGATTTTTATAATATCCATGTACTAATTTACTTTTAATTTCATTTTCTGGACTATTTGGCACATAAAAAGTATTATTTAAATTATTCAAAAAATTTTCCCGAAAATATTCACCCAAATTTTTTTGGGTAACTTTTTCAATAATTAAACCTAAAATCACATAATTTATATTTGAATAATGCCAAGATTTTTCTGGTTTAAAATAACTTTTTCCATAAGCAATTTTTAATAGTTCATTTGAACTCCAATTATTAGAAAAAATGAACAATCTAAACCACCATAAAAAAGAATCACTATAATCATATATTCCACTAGTTTGATTTAAAAGTTGAATAATTGTAATATTATTCCATAATTTATATTGTGGAAGGAATTTATCAATAGTATCTGTTAACTTAATTTTATGTTCTTTAATAAGTTTTAAAATGGCTAAAGCAGTAAATGTTTTTGTAATACTGCCTATTTGGAAAACATTATATGAATTTATAAGCTCTATTGATGATTTAGAAGTATACCCGTAATAAGTATTTATAGGATTATGGCTTATATAAGGGAATAATACGCTTACTTCTCCTGCAGTAAAATTATATTTAAATTTAGCTTCCAACATAATATTGTTTATTTCATGAGTTAATTTTATTTTATTATTATCTCTTAAATCTTTAGCAATTGCTGTATTAGATAAAAAACATGCATAAATTAAATAAAATATTAAAATTCTATTCATCAACTACCTCTATTATTTATAACTATTCTAAAGGGCAAATAAATATAGTTAAGTATAACATAATATAAATTTATTACTAGTAAAATTAAAAATTAATATCGTAAGTTGTAAAATAAGGTAAGACAAATTTGGAAATAAAGAAGGTTAGATGTAGTTTATAATCCTTATTAGCTTAAGATGAGGATAAAACTATGTATAAACATCTAACCCAATATGAACTATAC
>JACCDN010002545.1_pt1 | contig 29472 bp, 21 predicted proteins | sample 7441691 | NCBI WGS metagenome assembly JACCDN01 (sample SAMN15323439, study PRJNA562643) | freshwater metagenome | isolation source: river surface water | place: USA:Blue River Watershed | collected 2017-08-16 | reverse complement strand
CCATTGTTCTTAATCTACATTCTGGAGCAAGTATGTCATGGACATCACCTACATTGCCAGCTGCAAACGACTGGAAAATCATGGCAATCCGGTATAACGTAACTGGTTCTGTATTAGAGTTTTTCTTTGACGATAAAGTGACACCAAAAGGAATAAATTCAGGCAGTGCATGGACAGCAACGACAACAAGTTATTTTATATGGGGTGATAGACCGACAACAGGTTGGCGTAACTCGTTTAGTCTACATGAGAAGCTAGTTTACAACAGCTATAAAAACAACACAGATTTTCAAGCGATCTGGGATATATTGCAAGGCCATGTTGACAATGGCAATTTAGGATTTGCACATGCAGGTCAGATAATAAGGTTTGATGGTACAAACTGGGCAGCATCAATGAAATCTGTGAACGACAGAACATTGCCACCGACTGTCAATGATGATACAGGAGATAGTTTCGAAGTAGGTTCAATGTGGACAGACATAACTAACGACGAATCGTATATCTGTATGAACAATGCATCTGGTGCAGCAGTCTGGAAACTGATATCAGAACCAGTATATCTTGCGCTTAACCGAGCGTCTGTGGCAGGAATGTCAACAGTAACACCAGCTTTAGTCTCGTCACTCACAACATATCAAATTACATTTGATCAATCTAGCACCAATACGACAACACGAATAACTTTAGACACAAACACAATTAAGATAAATCTCGCAGGAACATACAGAATAGAAGGAGAAGTTGACATAGATGTCGGGACGCAGACAGCAACTAGAGAATATAGAACCGGATTTCAGTCGTCGACGACTGATGCAACAACATCGTTCACTAATATCAGCAATTACGGATCTGTTAATATAGGAAATATACCAAACGGCGCACAGTATATTACGTCTCGTGTCAGTTATTATGTGTCGATAACAACTGTGCCAACATGGATAAGATATGTTGCGTCACTTGACTCATATGACACTGCCACAAGAAACGTTGAACATGGCTCAAATTTTACTGCAACATTCGTCAAGCTGTAAAAAACTCCGCATATTTTATTGATGTAAAAGACAATCAAATAATAAAAACATGGTGTTTTATTATTTTATTTAAGAAATTATATGCGAAAAAATGATAAATAATCTGTTTAACCAACATATGAGAATAATAATTATAACTGTGATGGCTAGACGGATATTTAATTGTGACAATCTGGAAGAGACAAAAACAGTTCAGAATCTTCATACAGATGTGCTCTACAAAAGAACTATTTCTGCAGCGGGATGCCTAATATACAAGATACTCGGTGGTGAAGTCTATCTGCTGTTGATTAAATATAACGATCCTAACTGGCCAATGCTTGATGACCTTGGTGGAAGAATAGATGGATCAGACACAAGCGTAATTGGTGCTATAACGAGAGAAGTGTCTGAAGAGACAAATAATGTTATAGATAGTAATTTATTTAAATCTATGCATATGACAAACTCTTTTTACACTTTAAAATCGAAATATTACGTTGTTTTAGTAAGAGTTGACGACAATTTTTGCAAAGACACAACAGTGTTCGGCGATAAAGAGATACATGATAATATTTATAGAACAATAAACTGGTTTAATTTAAGAGATGTTAAAGATACATTGGCACAACGCATCTCGACAAACACAGATTTAGTGAATTTTCTTGAATGGGAGCGTGATGGATGTCATTGTCTTGACTGTGATCCATCGAATTATTAAAACAGTAATTAAACATTTATTGGTTTCAGCAATTCTACACTTGATTCTATATTAAAATCAAGTATAAGTTGTCAATAAAACAAATGCTAAACATAAAAACTTGTTACGAAAAAGTTTTTCCTCAACGACCAAATAAATTAGACTAATACTCTTCGCTTGCACTGTCAGACTCTTCACTTGAGTCTTCTTCTGAATCTTCTTCAGACTCTTCGCTGCTGTCAAACTCCTCTTCACTTTCAGACTCTTGTTGGTGCATGTGTGACAGACTGCGATTATTGTTTACAAGCGGATCATATATTGTTGAAACATCGCCAGAAGGAGCAGACGCGTTTAGCGACGAAACCTGAGAACTGATACTTGGAACCATGAGTTCTTCAGATGCTATATTTGCATATAAAGGTGTCTCTTCAACACCTACTGGTACTGTTTTTGATCTTTTAGCACGCTCTTCGCCATGTAGTCTGTCTTTGTGTAGATTGCTTATGAGCTCATATGGTTGAAAACTCTTAGTCTCTGTTTTCCGTGATTTTTCGTCAGAACAAGCAAGACCTCTATGGTTTGTATTGAGTCTGTAATCTTTAAATTGCGGGCAACTGTTCTTTAGTTTTGGTTTACTAGGATCCATAGAGTCATTAAAGGCTTTAAGCTCTTGAGGAAAGAACTGTGGTAGGGTTCTTGTAGGGTAGTTATGAATACAAGTATTGTTCCAGCAGTTCATTTTCTTTGAATAGTATTCCCACTCTTTATCCATAAATTTAACGCCGTTGCATTGGAGCATCATTCTGTAGTCGTCGTCTCTAACAGTATCGTTTATATACTTTATATACTCGTTTCTTCTTGTTGCACTCTTCCAATCAGTAAAGTGTCTACCATCTGACATAACAGGTGGACAGTTTTTAAAATAGTTATCTGTCATTTTTATATATATATTACTACATAATAAAAATTTACGAGTTTAATCCGTCGAGTATCATGCTATATAACTCATCTTTCTTATATAGTCTGCTCTTTTTTCTGCCGTTTTCATTGCATAGTGTTGATATTTTTATAGACATTTGGGTTGCAATATCTCTTAACTCTTTTATTGTATAATCATCTACACTTTTGAGTATTATTCTCTTTTTTGAAGATGCTGATGAGTTTGTCTGTTTAGTGTCTTCAGTGTCTTCAGTGTCTTCAGTGTCTTCATCTGTGTTCGACAATTTGTCGTCACTGTCCTGACTCTCTGTTATCGAATTCGACTCTTGTTCGGAGTCAGACAAATTAGTTTCGACAATTTTGCTGTCTGTTTTTTCCATGACAGATTTAGTTGGAGCGATTCGTTCACTTGTCTTATGCTTTAGTGAAGACGAGCTCTCATTTCTCTTAAGTCCGCCTGTCTGAGCTAATTGTCCTGTATTACTACCAGAATTGATGACTTGTTTCTGTTCTGTTACGTTTACGACTGTATGTCCTCTATCTTCTTTAACAGAAGAGTAATCGTCTTTTGATCTATCCGATACATTACTCGAATCTGTTTTTGTGCTTCCGTCAATCTTATTTTCTGACTGGCTAGTTATATTGACACAGTATGGTGTCTGTTCTTCTGTTTGCTGCTTGTCGCCAAACATACATTGTAATTGGTCTAAAACGCTGCCAACATTGTTTAAAACAGCGACAGCCGACTTATTAAGAATATTGTTTTCTTTCACTACACTTTCAGAGTAACTGTCTTGATCTAAACTCAATATTCTTGTGTTTCTGTCAATTGACATATGACAATTCGGCTCTATAACAGGTTCCATTATGTTTACTATCTCTACTTTTTGACAGTCTGATTTATTGTTATGTGGTTTTATTGACATAATAGGAAGCATCGGTGCGTTTACTGAATTATTTTTGAACAGATATATTGCATCGTTATATGTCCTGCTTGTTTTTGTTGTCTCAGTGTCATTCTTAAGTTTAGGTGATGAGCTTGTACACTCATACTTATGTTTAGTGTCTGTGTCTGCATCTTCACTCATGTAATACTCTTTAGCATAATTACTTGATTTTGTTTTTTGTGTGTTCTGAACCATCATGTCTGACAAGTAATTTATGTCACTATGTTTTTCACTGTCCATTGTTTCTGTAAAATGATTTGTCATCTTAGTGACTGTTTGACGCTGTAGTACACTTATCTTTTTTAGCTGGTTGAGATTATCGCTGCTTATGTTTTTTAATTTTTCTACACATTTGTCAATATTTGTTTTCATGTTGTTGTTAATATCGTTTTTTAATTCTACAAAAATATCTTCAAGATTGTCTGTATTTACTTTGTTAATATCTTTCAGGATTTTAAAGTGAAAGTATATTAACAATGCCAGGCTCACTGCAAACACCACAATTATCAAAAATTTGTAATTCATATAATCTTATATTACGGAAAAATTATTGTAATACAAACATACACTTGTACAATAACATTACATATCTGTTAAAGAAAATATGGACAGATTTTCTTTCAGGTTCGAGCTTTTCTTGAACTTTTAGCTTTTATACTTAATTTTAAGTATAAAATTGCTAAAAACTAATAACGATGTTCATACAATTACTGCACACAGTGTAGTTTTGCTTGGCGTATGTTCTTAATCAAATTAAAAACTGAACATCATAAGATATAAGACCAAAACCATATTAAGACACATAAATGATCAAATATGCGTTCATTAAAAATGGGAAGTATGTTTTAGTAGAAAGTGAAGAACACGAGTTTATTGAAAACTTTATTGACAGAGGACAGTACATTTCAAAGATTGAACCTAAAAACAATGACGAATATATGGGAGCTCTTCATGACTCAAAACTGTTCATATACAACAAGATCCATAATCATCATAAATAAGTGTGTATAGCTAACAAAATATGCAGAACTAACTTTTAGATTCAAGCTCTCCTGAATTTTTATACTTAGTTTTATATTAAAATTAAGTATAAACTAGTAGAAAGTAATATTATTTGACTGTTGTCTTTCTTATCTGCCAGAGTTTAGTTTTTCTCTTATATAGTCGACATTGATGTTGTCAGGAGCTGATACTCTTAAACTAGAGTTCCACTCTTTAAGATCTAAATTAGATCCAGTCGTAAACATAGGGAAAACATCACACCTCTTGTTTGTTACACATACTGGCGGAAAAGGTGGTTGAGGATACCATTTTTCTGGAGGAAGAAAAGAATACCCATATTCGTAGTCACGACTGTCATAACCATCTGCCAATGGAAGGTGATTGTAGTCAGTGTATTTCATGTCACTTGTAATAACATCATCTTGCCATCTACAACCTTTTCTCTCTTTTACATTGGCTGTTGCCAATCTGACGTCACTCTTGTACTTTGGCACTTTTCTCTCTTCTGAATCTTCGCTTACGCTCTCTGACAATGCTGAACTGTCACGCGACTCTTCTGAATTTGAAGCAACAACTTTCATCTCTTCTGGCCTGCTTTCTTCTATTTTAACAACAACTCTACTCTCTTCTGGTTTAGAAACAACACTGCCTTCTTCTGGTTTGGCAACAGCTTTGCTTTCTTCCGGTTTGGCAACAGCTTTGCTTTCTTCCGGTTTGGCAACAGCTTTGCTTTCTTCCGGTTTTATTGCAGGCATAGTTGTTATTGGTGCTGCCTGTACTGCTTCTTGAACCGTGTTAGACGTTTCTGGAGCTACAAGATTTCCTCCAACATGTGGTCTTATAAAAGGCTGATAAATGTCTGGAAGTTTATATGGTTCAGTTGAACCTTTAAATCCTTCTAGTGTTGATAAAAAATTCTCTTCTGCAGTTGGGTTTGAATACATGTTGCAAACATTGTCGATCACGATGAACGCAAGTATTATTATCAGCGATATCATTATGCTATCTTTATAACTAATACGTGTGTTGTTAAACAGAGTTGTGAACAATATCATAATAATTACTGCAAGCACCGCATATTTTACTACTTTGTTATTAAGAATATCCATGTCTATATTAATTAACGAAGAAAATATTCAAAGAGTTAAATTCTATATTATAACAAGCCCACAATATCTGTAAAAGAAAAGCATGTTTCTGACTTTTATACATAATAACAATATTTGTCGACAGCAATTAAATATTTAGACAAGTCAATCAATCTCTTTTTTTAGTTTAAAAAAATATAAGTAAATAACAATTCCTATTAAAAATATGATGGTTATCTGTAAAATAAGAATAAACACATAGTGATAATAGTATTTTGATGCAACTTGGTTCATAATCGGTGATAAAATGTCGTTACATATATGTTTCTGTACAGACTCTTTTTTTAATTCATTTGCTATACTATTAAAAAGTTTCTCAGTAGTTGGACCTATATTCATATACTCACATACGACATTATTTTTATTAACCTTAACATACGCTGTTTTTGATAAATTAAATATTAGTTTCCAGTAGTTTTATGCTTGACTTTAATATAAAATTAAGTATAATATAAAAAGATATGTTAATTATGCAGAAGAGACTGAAAAGTCGTTAAGCGATATTTCTGACACGTTTGATTTGTCAGTTGACTCGCTAAAGCCGCTTTCGCTTTTAGACTGTTTTGGTTTCTTTGCAGCCGCAGTTTTCTTTGTTTTGACTTCTGAATCAGAAGAACTCATAGAAGCCGATTTTTTAGAATCAGAAGTTTTGTTGTTCTCTTCTCTCCATTTTAATATTGCTTTCTTCTCTTTATTGATGTCTATCTTTTTAAGGACGTCAGTTGTTGCAAGCTTCTCTACTTCATTTGCAAGATCTAAACCAACAAGATTCTCGTTCTTCTTCTTAGCCATTCTGATCAAAGTCGTCTTGTACATTCTAGCCGTCTCGTTGTCAACTTTCATTAACTCCATGACTTTGTTTACAACTCTTTCAAAAACCTCTTTCTGTTGATTATCAAGCAGTCTGCTCAACTGTCTTGCATAATGACCGAATTTACTGTTCACATTCTTGCCTCCATGTTCACTATTGTCAGATTCTGACTCAACATTTGACATATCACCGCCAGACATGCTTTCAGTTAATTCATTAAGTTTCAACATTCTTTTTCCACGTGCGACAACAGAGTCGCCACCTCCAACATGATTGTTTTTGTCAGATGGTCTCTTATATGAGTTCATAATTTTATGTACTATCTTCTCTGTGTTGAGATTTTCAGAGTCAATGCTGCTTTCTGCCATGCTTTTATTTAATTTTATTGCGTTAACAATGTTATCGAAATATTTAGTACTTTCAGACTGGTCGCCGCCTCCATTTATACCAAGTGATCTTAATGTGTCATCAGTTTCAGTAACAGCAACATCTTCCCTCTTTCTAAGAAAGATGTCTACAAAATTACTGTTGACAGTCTCTGATTCTATGTCATTGTACGCTCTGTATAAAGGTTTGCCACCACCAAACTGTGCCTGTACTGAAGATTGAGCATCACTGCTATTTAAAGAGTACTCTGTATCATTATGAGCGTCTGATACATCATCACTGGCTTCTGTCTCTTCGTTGTCGATATCTAAGTTTCTCACTCTTAAACCTTTATGGTTTTTGATTCTTCTGTCTGCACCATACTCTTCTAATAGCGAGCAAAGCTCACCGTCTGCGTCATTAGACACTGCGTTAATTATAGCAGTATTGCCGTCTGCATCTTGTTGGTTTATGTCTATTCCAGAAGATTTTTTAAGAATGTTACGTATAGTTCCTCCGCCGTTTTGCAGTCTAGAATAGTTTTTGCAGAGAACATGTAGCACATTCTCTTTTTTACTGTTATTTATATTTAAATCGTCAATGATATCTTCATTAACCATAAATTCAATTACCGGAATGTTTTCTGTGTCAAGTGCTTTTTTGAACTTGTTGATTATAGGATTGTTCATATGACTCATTATAACGTATATATAACTAATACATAATATTTTTTACTGATTTATAAGTTAAAACAATATATCGTTGTTCAAGAATAATTCTGAACATCTATATCTGCTGAAAGATAAAGATATATATAGAAAAATAGAGATTTTTATAAACAGAAATAATATCTTGCTTATAATATATAAGATGAGCGATATTACAAAAGCACTTATAGTGTTTGCTATTATAGTTGTAGGATACTTTGTTTATATTAACGTCACCAATAAAGAGATAAATAACATACAACCAGAAAAGTTTATCGGTAAGATCCGCAAGTATATGCCAGAACCATTCACAGATGTGTCACCCGGCACAGAGTCAGAAGAGATGACACAAAGCAGGAGCGAAGAGAGTGGCTCTGCAGAGAGCAGCAGTTCTGAATCAGAAGCAGATACACCACTTGCACCGGCTGTTGCTGAAAATGCAGCTGTGCCTAAAAATGACGCTTCTATAAATCAGAAATTCCTCAACAAAAATAGCTCTGTCGACGGTCACAAAAAGATGAACTACGCTGACGGGCAAAGAGGCAATTTCGGTAACAGCGAATGGATGCAGTATTTTGATCAAGTATCAGATTTGACAAACAGTGTTGACAGATATAGAAACGACAACTTCCAACCGAATGAAGCTCCAAACAATGCGCAAGCAATGCATAGACTCTATAACAAGAAAGGACTTGAAAAGCCAGAAGATCTGTTTGATGTAGATAAATTCCTTCCAAAAGATGTTAGAGACGACTGGTTTGAAGTTATGCCAGAACCGATCTCTGTCAAGAACCGACATTTGATCAACATCACAAGGCCAATTGGTGTTAACACGATCGGCACAAGTTTGAGAAATCCTTCTCATGATATTAGAGGTGCTCCACCAAATCCCAAATTTGTTTGTTCACCATGGTTGCAAAGCAGTATCGAACCAGATATCAACATCAAACCAGTCATCTAAATTGATTCTCTTTTTATCAAGATATATACATTTTTATCAAGATATATACAAAGATATTTACTTTGTATATATATGCGAAGCCGTATCGTAGAGTTATTCTTTTTTGTTTTTTGCAATCTTTTTCGGTTTTTCAGTTGTTCTTTTTAATGACACTTTTTCTGTTATAGTGCGCTTGGATTCCATCTTTTCCATTATTTTCTCTACAGCCTTCTTGAGTTTTTTCTCAGTGTCAATGTCAACCCATTTCTTCACTGTCTCATGATCACTTAATAGTTCTTCAAGAGTTTTTGTAATTATCTCTGGCTTTATTGCACTCTTAGACTCGCTTTTGTTCTTGATTAGCTTACTGCCTTTTACTTCAATAACAGTTGTGTTAAGCTTGTCTAGGCTCTCTAAAATAAACTCTTCTTTCGACTCTTTTTTTGCTTTTATCTCTTTTATCTTCTTCTGAAGCTCTTTTATATCATCATCATGTTCGATATATTTGATTACTTTCTTTTTAAACTCTTCATTAACCTCTGGCCCTTCTGACGACTCGTCGTCTTTCTCTTGTTTTTTAATATCCTTCTCTTGTTTTCTGATATCTTTTTCCTGTTTTTTGTCCTTATCTTTATCTTTGCCCATTAATATCTAACCAATATTAAGAACACTTTATATCAGAAAAATAAGACCATAATATATGTCAAAACAGTGTCATTTGATTATTTGCTTAAAAGCAGAGAATGAACTTCATCTCACTCAACTATGAGCCTGGCGTTTGTGTCACAACTTATTTGCCATTATGAATTGTCCAGCCATCATATGTGCGTTTATCAACAACATTGCCATTAGAGTCTAGTTTTCTGCAGTACAGATTGTTATGTGAAACATGGTCTTTGTTGTTTCTTATACATACTTCGAATCCACCATCTGTTGTTCTAGTTGTACTTATTATATCACTTGACGCTCCATATATAAACTTTTTATCTGTTCCAACACCACACACAACTTGTTTTTGTTTTGAATTTGTTGGGACCTTACTAAATTCGCAAACAGTCTTAGTCGCTTCATCTGGTTCGTTGTGCGACGTCGTAAACCCATCGACTGTTTTAACGACAGCATTTTTAGTGTTGTATGCGCATATTTTAGTCGCTCCTTTAACAGGGTCACCAAACACACTATTAGAACAATTCGTGACACTGTTTATATTTCTTATGGCTATTGCATTCGAGTCATCGATCTTGTTATCTTTTAATGCACCATAAACAACTGTAGTTGGATAAGGCACTCTGCATACACCATCTTCTTTACTACATATAATACTGGCAAGAACAATCTGTTTTGTTCCTGGCAATTGTGGAACAACATTGTTTGTTTCCGGTATCTGTATAGTGACTGGTTTGCTGTCTCCTGATTGTTTGGAGTTTTTAAGTGTTTCTGGTAACTTTACAATAACAGTCTTAGTCTGAGGCTGTTTGCTTTGTATGATATCGTTGACTGATTTTAACTTATTTTCTAGACTCTTTATTGTTTTTTCTGCTTCATTTAGTTTAGAAGATATAGTGTCAATCAACTTTGCGTTCTCTTTACATTTTTGTGATGTTTCTGTCTGTCTGACAACACATTCTTGTTTTGGACATCTGTCCAAATCGTATATTCTTTCTATTATTTTAGTTTCTGTGCATTTCTGGGCAGCGACAGTACTTTTAGTATTTGTTGCGCCACCAACCATATTAATAATCTGAATGTGGTTTGAGTCTCTCTTGACAGGTATTGATATTGTGTTCATGTTTATATCTATTGTTTATAAAATAAATACAAAATAGAGTGGTAGACTTGTTTCTAATTTATAGTTGTCCTTAACTTCTATTAAATGTTAATAGAAATTACTGTAAAATATTTAGATGAACAAGGACTAATGTCTAGTTTGCCTAAATGTTTAACTGCTGTTAAACACCTTGAATAATGTCAATGTCCCATTTAATGTTCTTCCAGTCTTGTTTTGCAAGATATATATAGATAGCTAACATCATGGGAGATGCAAAACTGTCTTTTATTCCATTTTTCTCTGTTTTCAATAAATAGTATTCATCATATTTCTCTTCGCCTTTTGCATATATAAATTCATCTAACTTGTAAACCCTTGTTACTGCTAAATTTCCTAAGTTCTGTTTAAAATCAGTCATAAATTCAAAAAAAGTCTCCATAGATCCGTTTGTATAATCGTCATCATCAACATCTTCAAACATGGCTGGATGTTCAGGCTCAATACTCTTGTTGTACCATATTTGATGAATGTTAAACAAGTCAGTATAGAATTCAGATTTCATGTCTTCATCAGTTACTTCAATTTCAACATCTTCTGCAAAAGAAACACACTTATCTTTACTCTCCATTATAAATAGTAATGATACAGATGATCTGTTTAAATATATTAAATTCAATTTTGATAGATTTTATGTATGACATATCTATTTTTAATGTAACGGCTCTAAAACCAAATCATAAAAATTTAGATGAGCCTAATGACTGTCAATATTTTCTTTTACAGCAGCCATACGTTCATGGCAGGGTTAAGGGGGCTAACCCAAGTCGGCACAGACACAACATCAACAGTTGTGTATACTGTCGGATAATAGTCCCACGCTACAATTGGGTAGATGTTGCCCATGTGGTGGTTGATTTTGTAACTAGAACTTGAAGACGATGACGAAGAAGAATCATCATCGTGTTTCTTTGATTTCTTATGTTTTTTGCCTCCAGATTGTGCAGACTCTCTGTGTTTTTCTCTCAGTTTATTCTCTTTCTCTGCAGAAATTTCGCCCTTGAACTTTTTGATTGCGAACTCAACATTATTACCAGACACTTTCTCATGAGCAACAAAGTGAGACATCTCGCCTTCACTGTCCATTACTGTGTACGGAAATTTGCTAAGATTGTTTGTAAAGTATCTTGACATACCGTCCCAGAATTTTTGGGCAGCTTCACCAACATTTTTTGCCTTTATTGTGTGGTTGAATTCTCCTTTAATATTAGGATTTACAAGTGTGAACCTCATTAATATATATTATATGACAGAAAAGAAAATTGAAAAAAAATTATAATGACATAAAGATTCTATAGGTAATAATACTATCAATAATGGTCAGAATATTAGAGGTAAGAACAGAACATGTTATACCATTTAAAGCTTTGATTGAAGTTCTTAAAGAGATCTTAACTGAAGTTATATTTGAGTTTAGGAAAGAACCAATTAAGACATCTGAATCAGAGAAAAAGACTAAAGATAAGGAGAAAGATAAGAAAAAGAAAAAGAAGAAAGATAAAGAACAAAAAGAAGACAGTGATAGTGACAGTGATAACGATGGACAGAGATATGAAGGAGGAATTAAAGTGCTAACAATAAGTCCAACAAAATCTGTGCTCATATATCTGAAGTTTGACATAAATGAGTTCTCTAAATTCAAATGCAAACGTAAGCTTGAACTTGGTATTAATCTTCCAATGTTGTTTAAACTTCTCAAATCGGTTGATAAAGGTGACTCGTTGACACTTTATTATGACGATAACCAAAAACAGTATCTAGGAATCACTTCTTACAATTCTGACAAGAAAGCAACGACTGAAGATAAACTAAAACTTATGGATCTCGACGTTCAAAACCTTAAGATTCCATCACTTGTCAAGTATGATGGTTATGTAGCGATGCCTGCAAATGAGTTCCACAAGATGTGTCGAGACATTAGCAACATTGCAGAACATCTCGAGATAAAATGTACACAGAACAGTATAATATTCAAATGCAAAGGCGATAATGCTATACGTGAAAAGACATATTCGACAACAGATGACGACAAAAACAGCATAAGTATTACGCAGACAGCAGATAAAGGAACAATCTTACAAGGCGTATATGAGTTGAAAGACCTTACACTATTTAACAAATGTACTAATTTCTGCAACGACGTCGAGATCATAATGAAGAACAACAAACCACTTATTTTGAAATACATTATAGGAACAATTGGCAAAGCGCTTTTATGTGTATCACCCGTCAAACTTGACGATGACGACATTGTGAGTGACAAAGAAGATGACTATGGTGGGACTATAAAATATAAGTAGTCAAAGAAAGTTAACAAAATTAATAGATACTAATTCAAAAACTCGTGTTATTGAAGTAGTAAAGACAACAATAAAAAATGAAAAAAGATCTATATGTAACGATATATACACAGTTATGTATGAGTCTTTTATGTTGAACGTAGATATTTTAATACGTGTCGCTGCTTTTGTTCAAGGAATTATATGTAACTCTCTATTAATTGTTACAACAATGAACCTCTATTATTTTGTTGGCCTATACAAAGGGATAGATATACAGCCAGGCACTATAACGTTTGTGCAACTTGTGACTGGATTTATAGTACAATGTATCTATCCTCACATTATGAACCATATGAACAAACATATTAAAATAGCTGTCTTGTATACAACTATACTGTTTTCGACAGTATTGTTAACAGTCTATAGTATGGTAAGTAACTATCTTATAAGTGTTGTGTTCTTGTTAATAGCCGTCAACAGTTATTTTGGAGAAGTATATTTTGTTGCTAGTCTAACTGAACACTCCGAATCATGTTTTACCTATTGGGTTATTGGCACAAGTCTATGTGGAATAATTACAACGAGTCTGTCTCTATTTCTCAGCCAATATTTTACGTATCATGTTGTGTATATTATATTTCATATTATGTACTTGTTTTTTCTTACTTTATCTATCTTTATGATTGAAGTAGAAAGAAGAATGCAAATAAAGAACAATGACAGGACAAATACATACTCGCTAAACGATATGGAGATGGATACTATATCAAGCGACATGGCTGATGATGTAACTATCATTGATAACATGTCTGAACAAACTATAAACGACGAAAGATCAAAGCGTGAACCAGAAAATAGATGGATAAAAATATTAAAAGATTATAAAACAACATTATTAATGAGCAGCCCGTTGTGGCTTGAGTCTTTCTTCAGATATTTTCTGATCCTTGTTCTTCTTCCTCATTTAATAACAGAATCAAAAAAGTTTGAGATAGTATATTTCTGTAACATGATCAGTATATTTGTTGGAAAGAATGTAAGCAACTTATATCTTGTCAAGAACATATATTTATACAATCTGATACATATATACAATGTACTGTTGCTTACTGTTGTATATTTCTTTTATCAAGACAAATACTACTACTATTTGCTTGTAGCAACTATTATATCAATAACTATAAATTCGACTTGCTATTCACAAGTCTATAACACTGTCATGAACAGTGATGTTACACATAAAACATATTATATTTCGTTTATATGGCAGTACTCTACATTAGCAACAATTATAGCAACTGCATTTACTTTTATTATCTATAAATAGATAATAACAGTCTATAAATCTATGTCAAATAAATTTTCTGTCTCTTGCTTTTCCCCGAGACATCAGTTTATCTTTGTTAAGTTGTCTTGACATGTTTATGTCGATTTCATCTTCTTCCATATAACTGCTATAATCGATAACTTTTTCTGAGTTAAACACACGTGTATAAATGTCGTAGTTATCTGAATGTTGATCATTTGTTACTGCAAAAACTATTCTAACAAAACGTCCTTTGAATTCGGTTGACAGCAAGTATTTAAATATATTCGCTATCTGTTCTGGTGGATTGTCACATTTGTAACCATAAGAGCCTAGAACAAGATGTGTTTGTTCATTGTTAACTAGTATAGACAACATATGACTTATCTTTTTCAAAGTCATCACCAGATCCGGTTCAGTGAACATACTTTTTATCGAAGTTAGTTTCGGCATATATATTGGTGACACGATTATGCAATTACAAAAACATTGTGACTCTTCATCGTAAAACATGTAGTCGTTTTTTTCAGAATCTCTTATGATAGCAACATCTTCGCAATAAATTGCGCCATATTCTGGGAGAGGCAACTCTATTAGCTTAAAACAGTTTGATATAGATGTACGTCTACAAAATTCCTCTTCGTCTGTTATCCCGTTCTGTTTACAATCGCTGCTGAACTGTTTATTGCTCGCAGTAGCCGTGTATACAAAACTGTAATATTCGTCATCAGCATTGCTGAATTTGATAACTGCATCAAGGATAGACATAGACACTATCTGGATATCAGTGTTATAGCCAGAGTTTTCTGGCATTTTTCTTGATTCGTTTATTCTAGAGACTTTAAGTCTATATGTGTCTTCGTCATCTCTCAAATGTTTTAAAGTTTCTTCGAATATGTCTGCCCTGTTGTTATTTGTATATGTTTTTGACATGATATTATAAAGAGTTAACTCTTTATAATATAGAGTATGTTACACAATTTTATTTGTGTTCAACTATGATAATTAGTAATGTGACATGACAATTAACATAGAAATATGACAATTAATATACAGATACGACAATTAGTATTCAGGTTCGTTTGGATCATATTTTATGCTTATGTGTTTGTATTTCTCTTTAAGTGCAGGATTAAGAGTGTCTTGCACGTCTTTATTTTTGCTGTTCCAGATTTTTATAATAGTACATGCTGTTTTAGGATTAAAAGATATGCCGTTAATGCTGTTGAAATTAGATACAACGTCTTCATTTAGCGTGTGAACAACAAACTCTTCCCATGCACTAAGCGGTTCTTCTTCAAACTTAAATTTACATGTTCCACCGTCACGATTCTGTTCATCTTCCCAAATCGGTTTTATATTGTCACGCATTATAAAGAAATGTGTCTTCAAGTAGTTAAATTCTTGAATGTTATTAAGAAAACCCCACATGTCACCGACATTCTCAATCTTCATTACATGTTTATATGACTGCAGACTCCAATCTTTATTATATACATCATGAGCCCACACATTCCAGACTGATCTAAACTTCATATCGGTCATCTTTAATAGATTTATAATCTATACTATCTCTTTAATTCTCTTTGCTTGTCTTTATCAATTTTTATATTAAAATCAAGTATAAAAGGCAAAACTCGAGATTTCTTTGAATCTAAAAGATATCTAGACAAATTTGTCCAGAAAAAAATGAGAAATGTATTAAATAGATATAAGTGTATAAGAGTTTATACACATCAATGGATGTACTGCCATGGATTGAAAAATACAGACCAAAGTCATTAGACGACATTCTTTCACATCAGGAGATTGTTGCCTCTATGAATAATTTCATAAGATATTTATCATTGCCTCATGTACTTTTCCATGGTCCTCCAGGAACAGGGAAGACTTCTGTGATCATTGAATGCATTAAAAAGATATTTGGAAAAGACGCAGAAACGATGGTTTTAGATTTGAATGCGTCAGAAGAGAGAGGAATAGACATTGTACGTGTGCGTATAAAAAAATTTGTGACAAGCAAAAGTGTTTTTGCGAAACAGACTGACCATAAATTTAAAATAGTGATTCTAGATGAGATAGATTCTATGACAGATGATGCGCAATGTATTTTAAGAAAAATAATAGAAGACAATACTAAAAACGCAAGATTCTGTCTGATATGTAATTACATCAATAAAATAAACATTGCTTTGAGATCAAGATGCATATGTTTTAAGTTCAGACCTTTAAAGAGAGAAAGTATTCTACAGAAAGTCGAATATGTGATGAAGGAAGAAAATCTCGATCTTGATCAAAAAGCGATAGAAACATTGATCGATAGGTCAAATGGCGATATGAGAAAAGTCCTTAACATTTTACAATCAACGTCAATGTTAACAAAAAAGATACGAAGTGATACAATAAACAATTGTATAGGTTATCCAATTAAAGAACAAGTGAAGTATGTATTAGACGAACTGTTAAACAATAAAAACAGGTCAGAGGTTGCACATAATGTAAAAGACTACATATTAGACAATAGTTTATCGCTCGGCGACATAATCACAGAGGTGCACAACTATTTCATTAAAAACATTGAGTTATATGATGCCGAATCTGTGGCAGAGTTTTTTGTAAAGCTAAAATACATAGACATCAACTTGTCGTACAACACTAATGTAAAACTAGATATTGTTGCGCTAGCATACTCTGTCAGCAGAATAAAGAAGACAAAATAAGACGAGTTATCAACAGAGTCTTGACCAGAACGTAAACGATTTTTGTCTAAAATTTACTTTATGTTTACATACTTAATTTTAACATAAAATTAAGTACAAACCCGATTGACGTTAAAGTTTGTCAAAAAATTTTATTGCTGTCTTTAAGTTTGTGTGTCATAATAGGAATACGTCTTTGATTATACAATGTCATGTCAAGATCTTTTAAGAGAGCTTTTCTTATCTCGTCTTCATCATAACCAGTTTTTATCATGTCAAATTTATCGACTATTTTAAGCGGTAGTTTATCTGTAAGCTCTTCTACTTTATTAAATATTATATATGCTTTCTCGTCATATAGCTCTCCGACAGTATTGTTTCTGTCTTTTACAACCCAGTTACTGCCATCATGTACCATAATATATTTACTTCTCAGATTAGAGATATATATATTCTGGTTTTCTGGTCTATTTTTGTCGAAATGAGTTATCAAAGTTAGATCTTCAATAGATTTGTAGTTACGGTTCAATATCTTTAACCAGTCTTTGTTTGTCAAATGTGATATGTCTTCTTTACCAAAAGCGACTATCTTAACGCTGTTATCTATATTGTTGATAGTATTATTATTGCCTATAATACCGTTATTTGTTTTAGAACTCTTTTTGATTATTTTACTCTGCTGTTGTACAGTCTCTTCAAGTTTTTGTATTCTTTTGTTGTTCTCTTCGAGTTCCTTTACCAGTTTATCAAATAGAACTTCTTTCTCTATGTCTTGTTCTTTTTTTATTTTGCATCTGTTATCATTGAGGTGTCTGTTTAAAGAACCAGACTGTGTAAAAGATTTATTACAATAGTTACATTTATGTTTAGCTTGTTCGCTTTTACACACGTCGTCGCTGTTATCGGCATTGTTTGGCATGGCTTTACTGTGTTTCGGCATGGTTTTGGCATGGTTTGGCATGGCTAAAGTGCATGGAATCTTGCGATTCGCATGCCGGTTTAAGAAGAAGTTATTATTGAATTCTTTCAAGCATGTGCCACATTTTACTGGCATAATATTCTATAATCTATATAATACTTTATACTAAAATAGTACATTTCGATGCCGAAAAAACAGCAATTTTGGCATAAATTGTACTGTATATTTTCCAGGTAAAAGTAACACAAACGACTAATTAATGATTTATGAACACGGGTTATTATACGTTGATATACATTTTTATTTGAAATGTATCGCATTATTACTTTATAAATAGTACATTCTGACATTTGCGCCATATTAACTTTTACCTGTTTTTTGGCATAATTTGGCAGAAGTACGGTATTGTTTTGGCATAGAAATTTAAATTTATCTATGGGAAAAATGCATTAATTTACTCAGTGAAAACGAGAAATATATTTAGTCTAATATACTTTTAAAATTTAGTTGTAACATATTTTGTACTGTAAAATTGTACTAAAAAATACAAAAAAATGTATTATTACTCAAAAAGTACAATCGCTCCCCGATATACTTTTCAGAATCTATGTACTCTCAAAAGTACAATTAAAAGTATAACAGCTTAATAAAATTTGATGCCGAAAATTTTTGGCATGGGTTTCAGAGAGAGAGAGCCGAAATTTTATGATGTCAAAATACAGATTTCGAGATTCGACTAAAATTAAAAAAAATTTACAGATTTTCTATTTATCAAATAGTATAAATACAAAAAAGTATATATGACGCCGATATAACCGACCCCATACAAAACGAATGTCGATTACATCAAACTTAACAATATGACTGGTCTTTTTTTTTGATTAAGTTCTCTTAATATAGTTTTGTTATGTTTAAGATATAAAGAGATAGCAATCGGAAAAATTGATTTTAGATTAACATATAAAAGAATATATAATACAATATTATTAAATCCGATATGGACCAAGAGGTTTACAATTACGATGATGAAATAAAAGAGATTAAACAGATTGACTTTGATATTCTTGGTAATGAAGAAGTGCTCAAAAGATCTGTTTTGAGTAAAGAGTCGCATGGTATTGACATACCTGATCTGTACGACAACATGGAACCTAAACAAGGTGGGCTGATCGATGCCAGGTTAGGGACGACAAACAATAGTATTGACTGTGCCACATGTGGTCTAGATACGACAAACTGTGTTGGTCATTTCGGGCACATTACTTTAGCTGAACCAGTATTTCATGTAGGGTATCTATCATATTTAAAGAAAATTTTAAGCTGTATATGTTTGAGATGTAGCAAGTTGCTTATCCATAAAAACGAAGACGAGATTGCACATATGATGAAACATAAATCCGGCAAATCCAGGCTCAACGAACTGCGCAACGCTATAAAAAACGTAACACACTGTCAAAAACCGATCGGTTGTGGAACACCTATATCAAAGATAAAGATAGATACTAAAAAGTCTACACATACTCTTATTCTATACGCAGAAACAATCGCTCCAGAGATGGGTGATGATAATGTGGCTAGCAAAAAGAAAAATGTACATACTTTAACGCCAGAGATATGTTACGGCATTTTATCACGTATCTCAGACACAGAGTGCAGAGTTCTTGGTATGGATCCTAAACGATCTAGACCAGAAATGCTGATATACGAGATATTTCCAGTCCCTCCTGTACACATCAGACCGTCTGTACGCGCCGATCCAACAACATCTGTCGCAATGGAAGACGATTTGACGCATAAGTTAGCTGACATTGTTAAATGCAATAACCGTATCGTTAAGTATAAAGAAACGCTTAACGAGAATAATGAAAAATACAGTCAAGACCATTTATGTCTGTTACAGTATCATGTTGCAACTTTCTATGATAACGAGACACTTACTCTGCCAAAGTCAGAACAGAAAGGCAAGGTTATCACAGCTTTGTCAACACGTCTTAAAGGCAAAACTGGACGTATCCGTGGCACTTTAGAAGGCAAACGTGGCGATTTTTCTGGTCGTACTGTTATTACTCCAGATCCGTATCTGGATATTAACGAGCTTTCAATACCACTTGACATTGCGATGAATTTGACAAAACCGATAACTGTTACAAAGATGAATATACATGAATTGCAACGTTATATTGATAATGGTAGAAACAACTATCCAGGCGCAAACTTTTACTATCCTTCGTCGCTGAGCGGTGTTCGTAACATATCAAGACAGATCGACTTGCGTTTCAGGCGTGACAATGTTCAACTAAAACTAGGTGATATTGTTGAAAGACATTTGATTGATGGTGATTATGTACTGTTTAATCGACAACCTACTCTTCACAAACAGAGTATGATGGCACATAAAGTAAAAGTTTTAAGAGATCCTACTCTCCAAACATTCAGATTTAATCCGTGTGTTACAACTCCATATAACGCAGATTATGACGGAGACGAGATGAACGTTTTTGTCCCTCAGTCAGTTCAGTCAAACATTGAGCTGTCTGAAATAGTTGATGTCAAAACACAGCTCATAAAGGCAACATCAAGTACACCTATTTATGGTGCTATCCAAGACACTGTGTTAGGCAGTTATGTAATGACACAGCCATATGTTAAACTCGGATGGCGCGAATACATGAACTTGGCCGCTAGTATCAGCAGAGACGATATGACACAGATCAAGAAAGGCAAAGAGTATACTGGTAAACAGTTGTTTTCCGAACTGATCCCAGAAAAGATTAACTACCAGCGAAAGTCAAGTGGTAAAGTAACTTTTAATATAACCAACGGTGAACTGTTAGAAGGCACTGTAGCTAAAGATCTTATGGGTGCAGGCAAGAATGGTCTACATCGTTTCATTATGGATGAATATAGTGAGCTTGATGCAGGTAACTTCCTGGCGAATGTGCAAAGGTTAGCGTGTAACTTTAATCAGTACTATGGATTTAGTTATGGTCTTGATGATACTGACGTAAAACCAGAAATCATTAAGAAGCGTAACGAACACATCAAAACAAAATCTATCACTGTACAAAAGATGATAACAGAATTAGAAAACAACTCGAATCTTATGGATCCAGAGTTGTTGGAATCACTAATTATGGGCGAGTTTGGTACTGTTTTGAGTGATGTTGGAGAGATGGTTAACGGTGCCATGAATAGTTCGAACCGTATAAACACTGTAATCAACTCTGGAGCCACAGGAAACAAGACCAACATTCCTCAGATATGTGGCGCTCTTGGACAAGTGTCAATGGAAGGAGAACGTATGAGAAAGAAAGTAAATAACCGAGCTCTTCCATACTTTTTCCAGAACGATGACACAGGCCCGGCAAGAGGCTTAGTCAAACACTCTTTCTTAGAAGGCTTTGAGTGGCCAGAATTCGTGTTTCATCACATGGCTTCTCGAGAAGGATTGATTGACTCAGCAATTAAATCTGTGACACCAGAAACACAAATCATTGTTCTTGAAGATAATGAGATAAGACAAGTTACTATAGGCGAATGGATTGACGCAAAGCTCGAAAAAGAATCAGAAATGGTTGAACATTACACTGAACGCGAAATGGAGCTTCTCAAGCTGCAAAACAGTGTGTTTATTCCGACTTGCGATGAAGATGGTAATGTTACTTGGGGACAGATTACAGCTATCACACGTCATGACCCAGGCAAAGAGCTTTACGAAATTAAGACGCACGGTGGAAGAACTGTTATTGTTACAGAGAGCAAGTCTCTTCTAATCTGGAACCGTGACGAGAAAAAGTTCTTGCATACTGCTACACCTGATGTAGTAGCTGGCGACTATGTTCCTGTAACAATGAGCTTATGTGACCCGCCTGTTATAAAAGACAGTATTGACATGACTAAATATTTTCCGAAAGAGAAGTACTTATTTGGCACTGACTTTTTTAAAGCAAAAAGAATGATGGAACATGCCATGAAAGGCCTTGACAAGATTCCATGTGGATGGTGGGAAGAGAATAACAATAATGTGTTCACTCTTCCGTATGACAGTAAAGCCAGATTCGCGCGTGTCCAGACCAGATCTGATATCAGTGGTATAATAGAAGGTTATGTGTATCCGTATTCAAGCAACAGGAATTGCGGCAGAATACCTGAAAAGTTTAGTTTAAATAAAGACAACGGCATATTTATTGGACTTTTCCTTGCAGAAGGCAATGTAGATCTCGGTAGTGGATACGTCCAAATAACAAACAACAATGAGAATATATTGCAGTTTGTTCGTAATTGGTTTACAAGTTATAATATCAAGTTCACAGAGGCTAGCAAGATTAATAAAATAAATGGCACTACACACCATGTTCGCGGATACTCAACGATGCTTGGAAAGTTCTTAACTGATCTACTTGGTCACGGATCAAGCAACAAGTATGTTCCTAACGAAGCATTCACAGCTCCTACTGACTTTGTTAAAGGAGTTATCAATGGCTACATTTCTGGTGACGGCACAGTAACTAAAAACTCTATTGTTGTTGGATCAGCTTCTGAAAAGTTAATAAATGGTATCAACATGCTATTATCAAGACTAGGTATCTTTGGCAAAGTGACAAAGACTATTTTAAAGCCGTATGCGAACAACCTTGGTACAGAGAATCCTCAGCCAAGACATGCAATATCAATACGGTGTCAGTGGGTGAGAGCATTTAAGTTGATAGTCGATCTACTAGATTCTAATAAGAGTGCAAAACTTGCCGACCTATGTTCTGAGAGAGAACACATAAACTTTACCGAACAGAATAATGTAGTTCTTGACAAGATTGTAGAGATCACTAAGATAGATGTAAGCAAATATCCAAAAGTTTATGATTTGACAATTCCATCAACATTGAACTTTGGTTTAGCAAACGGTCTGCATGTAGTAGACACTGCAGAATCTGGATATGTACAGCGCAAGTTAGTAAAACTTATGGAAGACATTGTTGTCAGATATGACAATACAGTACGTACATCAATGGGTGGCATTAACCAGTTCATATATGGTGACAACGGAATTAACAGTACTAAACAGTATGCATATAATTTTGAACTATTAACTATGGGTGATAAAGCAATGAAAGAACGATATCTGTTTGATAATGTCAAAGATATAAACAGCAAAAAGTATGACAACAATGGCTTTTATAAAATGATGATAGAGTTGCGTGAAAGATTCCGAACAATATTGACAAAATCGAGACTTAATTTTATTGCACTAGACACTGTTGTGTTTATACCTATCAATATTGCTTTGATTATCAACAACATAAAAGACCATAAGAATGGCAGCGGCAAGCTGGAAGCAGATTATATTCTTGACAAGATTGATGAAATACTGCTGCCAAAGAATACTTGTTTAGTCACAATGGAGAAGAAATACATGGATGACAAAACATATGTAAAGTACAAAGATGATTTGATGTGCAAACTTCTGTTTAGAACAGTGTTGTATGAAAACCTAGCACCAAAACGCTGTATCGAAGAGTATAAGCTTAACAAATCGCAGTTCGATAAAATATGTGCGAACATTATAATCAACTTTAAAAAGTCACGTGCTGAACCAGGAGAGATGGTTGGCATAATTGCAGCTCAATCTATGGGTGAAGGAACAACACAAATGTCGACGTCCCGGTCGACTCAAGTTATAATATACGACAAAAACAACAATACTACTTACAAAGGAGAAGTAGGCGACTATGTTGATAAGATACTAAAAAAGCATAAAAAAGAAATTAAGTATGAACAAGATTCATCAATACTTGATATTGATAGTGATAATGAAGAACTTGATCTTCATATTATTGGTGTAAATAATGATGAAACTACAGAGTGGAAAAAAATAACGCAGATAAGTAGACATCCAGCTAATGGTGATCTTATCAAGGTCTATACAAGAACAGGAAGATCGGTAACAACTACTTTATCGCATTCGTTCTTGAAACGTACAGTCGATGGTATTGTACCAATTGAAGGTAGCAAACTTAGAGTAGGCGACCAGATACCTATTACAAGAAAAATAGATATTAAAGATGAAACAAAATCAGTTGATATTGATGGTGTCGAATTAGTCTTATCTAAAGATATTGGATGGTTATGTGGCATGTATCTTGGCGCAGGCAGTGTCTATAAGGACGTAATAACTATAACTGTCTGCGAGTCTGACATGCTATCATATAAACAAGCACTTGAAGTTTTTGCTAGAATTTTTGCTAGAAACGGATTTGAACATATTAACAACTGTGAACCTACTCACCATGTTCTTGAAAACATGAACTATATATCAATAGCTTTCAGGGACACGACTATTACAGAATTTATAAAAGATACTTTCCATTCAAAAGTGTGCGGAAAATCTGTTGGCGGCATGGTTTATAACAGCAATCTTGAGTTTATATCAGGAATAGTGTCAGGATACTTTGACAGTTTAATGAGAAGTAGAATTCGTAAATTATCTGTTGCAGACAGTAATATTTCAGTTGTAAAAGACATCAGCATCATGATGAACTATTTTGGTATTTACGCTGTTATTGAACAGATTGATTGGGACTCCATTTTAACAGTGCAAACAAAATATGTTCAGGTGTTTGCTCACAAAATTGGGTTATATCTTTCTCGTAACAGAGAGCGGCTTGAAAAATATGTCAAAGCAAATAGTTATGACAAGGGCGATGAGGATCTCATTCCAGAAGTGGTACCAGTGCTCATTAAGATTGCAAAGGATTTAGACTATCCTGAACAGGTATGGAAGAAGTGGGAACAGAAAGATGGAATAAACAGAGAAGTTTTAGAATGTTACATTGAGATGTTTGAAGAGAAAAACAGTCTTTATGGGAGGAGTACAGAAGATTCAGAAGGCAGTGGATCAGATGATTTTAACTATGTCGCAAATGCTAAAGAGATCAGACATGGTCTTGTCAAACTAAAACAAGCAGTATATAGTGATGTTATTTGGGACAAGATTGTTAAGATAGAGTTGATAGAGGATCCAGACGAGATGGTATATGACTTCTCAGTTCCTGGGACAGACAGTTTCATGGTAAACAATGGACTACTTGTTCACAATACTCTAAAGGCTTTCCACTTTTCAGGTATTGCATCTATGGGTACAACAAATCTTGGTGTGCCACGCATGAAAGAGCTGTTGAGTTACTCGAAGAATATTAAAACGCCAAAGATGTTTATCTATCTGAAACCAGATATAATGAAAGATCATAGTATCGCAAATAAGATTGCTCATCATATCAAATATACAACAATAGAACATATTAGAAAGAGTATTGGCGTATACTATGATCCTGTCCCGACCGAGAAAGGAGGATTCATGGACCAAGACAATGTTAACAGAACTTTCCATAATATTGATACAGGGCGTAGTAAATGTACATCAAACTACGAAAGACTTCCGTGGCTGATCAGAATCAAGTTAGACCGAGAAAAGATGTACACTAAAGAAGTGACACTTCTTGATATTAAGACGAAATTCTGTAACGAGTGGGAAAAGAAGTATCAAGACATCAAGAGCATTAAACGTGAAGAACGCAACATTCTTGAGAAGATAACGAACGTGTCAGTCTTGTCCAACTATGATAATGACAAAGAGCCTACTATTCATATCAGGTTTGACATGACACAGATAAGTGTCCAGCTGATGAACAAGCTTGTCGACGATATTATTGACAAGTTCAAGATAAAAGGATTATCAGAGATAGATAATGTGAATGTTGATTATGACAGACGCCATTACGTGTTTGACAAAGACACAGGAGAGATGGTTAACACAACAAACAATATCCTTTATACAGATGGAATAAATATGACAGAGATCAGAAATATATATGGGATAGATCTGGAAAAGACATTTTGCAACGATGTAGCAACTATATATGAGCTATATGGTATAGAAGCGGCAAGACAGATATTGTATAAAGAGTTTACAACAGTGTTTGTAGATGCCGGAAACAGTATCAATTACCAGCACATGGGTATCTTGCTTGACACAATGACAAGCAGCGGGATTGTCACATCGATTGATAGACATGGTATGAACAAGTTAGATTCAGAACCATTAGCTAGTGCATCTTTTGAGAAGCCAGTTGAACGCCTTAACAATGCGGCAGTATTTGGAGAGACAGACTATATGCGCAGTATATCTTCACGTGTTATGGCTGGTATGCCAATGGTTGGTGGAACTGGTATGTGTAATCTGATACTTGACACGAAAGCGATCGAAAGTTCAGAATTTATACCAGAGGAAGCGAACGAAGAAGTTGTCGAAGAGAGCAAAGTACTTGAAGTTATTAAATCAAAGAAGAAGAAAGTTTTCATACCAGAATAGTGATATGTAACATATTGTAAAAGAAGATTTGATCACTTTATAATTATTTGTATATTCCTATACAAATAATGACAATTATTTAGTGGCAAGATAAAATGTTTGCTATTTGAGAACATACTTTGTTTTAGATTTTACTTCATGATTTTTCATTGATCCTCCTTTCGCTGGCGCTGGCCGTATGCCTGCACCTCTGCCGGCGCCAGCCGACACAGTATCTAGTGACACAGTATCTTTTGGAGATCTTTCGCGTTTTACGGCATTCTGTTGTCTTGCTAGTGGCGGTGTTGGTTGTGATGACGTTGACGCCGGCACTGGTGCTGGTGCTGGCCTAGCTGCCAACACTGACGCTGACGCTGATGCTGACCTGGGTGCTAACACTTGCACTGTTGCCGGCTTGGCTGCCGTTGCTGGCCTGGCTTTCGGTCTGACTACTGGTTGTCCTGGAAGTGGAATGACGCTTGGAACAGATCCTTTACTCAGCTTCGGCTTCGGATTCGCAGCTGCAGCTGCTTTTTCGGCCGCTGCTTTTTCGGCAGCAGCTTTATCAGCCTCTGCTTTTTTGACAGCAGCTCTTGCTGCTCTTTCGGCCGCTTCTTTTTCGGCAGCAGCTGCTCTTGCAGCTGCAGCAGCTGCTTCTCTTGCTTCTTCGATTGGACGGACAATATTGTTAACAACTTCTTCTAAAGCTAACATATTTATGACAACAGTATTGACGTTGCCGTGCGTATTATTTATTGTGTCCATATTATATTTCAAATGTTTATACATGGTTCGTGCAGTTGTAGCGTAATCGATGTTCCTGTCTATCAGAGCTTGATTATTGTTGTCATATTTATAAGGATTGTTGATGACAAATTGTCGGATACTGTAATCGTTTATGTCATACTCTTTTAAATAATTTATAAAATCTGTGACGAAGACGTTTAAAACATCGGTTCGTTTACTTTTATAAACTCTTATAGGCGTATGACTTAAAATAGTTTGTAATTTTCCTTGCAGAGATTTACATATTTCATATATCTCATTTTTCCTATCACTTGTTATGGAAGGATTTCCTATTTCTGCAACAATATGTCCATGCGTTCTGTATGCTTCTGTCAACTCTGTGACGGTTTTGTAATGTAGAGCAAAATAAATGTTTAACATGCTATAAAAGTAAGTAATATCAGATAAAATTCTATGTATGTAACCATACTTGTTGTTTATCATTAAAAAGTTTACGAGCGGCAATACAATACCTGTAGGTAAGGGAACTAGTTGCTCATTACGTTGGTATCTTGAAGTCAGCGATTGATAATCAATTTGTTGGCGTGGGTCGTTGTTAAACATAAATCTTGTATCGAATACTGTGATGCTCTCTTTGTTAGCACTTACAGCTCTTGCCTCTCTTGCTCTTCTATCAGTAGAAACTGAGTTGATATAACCGAGTATATTATCTTTTTGCATTGCAGGGTAAACACAGTAATAGTATATATGCGCATTGTTATTGTCTTGCAGCTTATTTCCCTCGTTCACATTAATAAGTAGTTCAGTAGGCGGATCAGGTGATCTTATTTTTTCATCACGATTTACAGAGATATGCAATATGTCTGAAACTTTAACTTGGATTAAAGCGCTGTTCAATTCTGTAGAATATTTATTGTTAATATCTGTTATAAATGTGTTTAAGCGGTCTGTGATACCACGTAGTCTGCCTAGAAAATCTTTGTCGTGAATAGAAAAAGAGTGTTTTGCAAACTGATATCTACTGTCTCTGTAGTTTGTGCTTCGCAATGTTATAGTGGCATCCCGTAAACTCTGCATCTCGTCAAATATGCGACCAGAGATTTTTTTAACGTCGAGGTACTCTAAATAATCTTGTTTAATGCATATCGTAAAGAGAGAGATATGATAGTCTGGAACTAGGTTTTCTAGAGTCGGATTTTTTGGTGATATGTCCATTGTTTGAACAAAATTATTAATATTACTGCAAACATAACTGTTAAATCTCAAAGTTACATGAAAATAGCTTTTGATATCGTCATTAACAAAATCACAATTATAAGATCCTCCAACTAGACTATGTTTTTTTGTCAAATCCTGATATTTGTGTTTGTATTTTAAGTACTTTTCTTTGTAATCAATATCCATTGTTCTATATAAAACGACAACAAAAAAAGATGAAAACTGATTTAAGTACATAATAGGTTTTGTATTTAAGCATAAGATAGATAATGGAGTATGCAGGCATTGATTCTTTAAAAAAAGCAGGCATGTTAAAGTTTGATAACATCGTTGTGCTGACACATAAACGTCAAGACATAACAGTTCTAAAATACTTGAAAAAATATGACAGCAATACAGAGAAGTATTATATGGCATTGCGCAAACAGAGATCAGATGTGTTAATAGAAGAACTCTCATTACTGGAGGACCAGGCTTTTGAGTTTAGGTGCATGTGGGATCCTATTACAGGAGAAAGACTAGATATTGATCCACATGGTCCACTATGTTTTGATGTATGTAATCTTGTGCACTATTTTTACAGTAAGAGACTATGTCAACTATGGAATGAAGAAGTTGACGACGTTGATCAAGGATATTATGAAGGTCATTTTGGGGATGGTGTTGGAGCCTCTGAGAGGTTTATAATAAAAAGCAGAGGAGAACACCCAGAACTATACTTGTTTAGGTTGCCTGCTCCTAACTGTTATTTAGAGCCAGAACATGATCTAAGCATAATCACGATGGGTCCAAAGCTAACAGAAGAAGAAGTAAACGACATATATACAAAAGCATTAAAACATAGTAGTGTATATAGAACAAGATATGGCAAAGAGTTGCCGAACATCATTTTAATAAAAAAATTGTATGACTTGGCCATAGCACAAGAAGTTAATATTATTGATGCAGTTAAACTAGGTGTAAAGATTGACAACAGTGTTGACTCATATATAAATTCTATATGGAAGTCTATGTCGAGAAAGATATCAGATATCTGTGCAGCAGACAGTAAATTAAAAGAATGTATAATAAAAAGATATATTCCTTCATTATTCGAAGAGATTGAGACAAAGAAAAAACTGATGAACTATAAATTGTCAGTTAATGATAAACAGCTTGACAGTGTCATAGAGAAACAAGAATATGCTAAAGAGCACAAGATGCCAAGTATAATTGGAGCGTCTGAGTCGTTTAAGATAACTAAAGTCTTGTCAGAGCTAATAACGATAGAGTCATCTATAGAGACTTTAATCTCAAGTGATTTTTTCAGAGCCAAACTTGAAAGCTTAGACAAAACAACCAGAATGCGTTTGCTTGATAATATAATAATAAAAAAATATTTAGAGGTAGACATACGAGAGATATACAGTTACATAAACCGAACAGCAGTCCAGTTGTTAATCGATATGTAAGTTAATCGACATGTAAGTTAATCGACATGTAAGTTAATCGACATGTAAGTTAATCGACATGTAAGTTAATCGACATGTAAGTTAATCGACATGTAAGTTAATCGACAT
>JACCDN010310309.1_pt1 | contig 29481 bp, 31 predicted proteins | sample 7441691 | NCBI WGS metagenome assembly JACCDN01 (sample SAMN15323439, study PRJNA562643) | freshwater metagenome | isolation source: river surface water | place: USA:Blue River Watershed | collected 2017-08-16 | reverse complement strand
GAGAGGCCATCCAGGCGCTGATAGCTGTGCGGGCGTGAAGCTTGTCGGCGCGTCGGGAGAGTAGGGAAAGAACCAAACATTAATCACAGAAGCTGGAATCCACTGGCAAACAAATACTCCTCCAGCTCCGGTGAGAGATTTGGGGCCGAAAGTCCCGAATTGAACATCAATCTGGGTTGTTCCCGGAGAATTAGTACAACTAGCTTGGGAAACTCCATTGACGATTTCCTTGGCGTCCTGGTCTCCGAATCCGTACAACGGTGCTTTACATCCAGAATAGAGTCCAAGTGGGTCGTAAGTAGTTCCACACGCGATAATTGGGGTCGGGGGCTGATTTTTGAAAGGAACCGATCCGGAAGGCCGGCAGTAAGGCCCCGTATGCATTGAGACGGTCGAGGAAGGGTCGAAATTTACGGTTTCAATAATGTCAATCTCGCCTTGCGCGGGCCATTTTGCTGGGTATATGTTTTGCCCTTTGTACTTGGATAGATATGGATCGAAGCCGGCGGCGAGGTAGTTATCTCCGTCTTTTGTCTCGTCAAAATCTGTTGCCCTAAGAACCTCATCTGGGGCGCACATTCTGGGCATATAAGTCGGCGACGAAGTTTTTGCATCTCCGTAAAATTCAATGTTCTGAAGAGTGACAGACTTTTGAAAAGAGTCGAATATTTTGTCCATCTTGCTCGTATTATCGCTTGAGACAGGGTTTGCCTGAAACCTGTATTGGTTTGGCGCGCCAACAAATCCGTTGAGCCAAATGGCGGGCCATGTTCCGCATGCAGCCGGGAGGGACGCGATATCAAAGACAAAAAGGCCTCCCTTAAAGAACCTCTTGCTACCGACTCTATAACTTCCGACATTTTTTGAACTGAGCAAGTCGTTTGATGGGTTGAGGGAAAAGGAGGAGACGTTTCCATTAGTATCTTTGTTATCCTTCCAAAGAGAGCTAACGTTTGGATTACTAAGGTTGATATTTTGCCAGAAGATGTCTCCATTAATGTTTGGAACGATTCCGAGTGGATTGCTGTCAGAAACTTTAGATTTGTCGGTGTCCATGAAGAAACTGTAATCGACACTTCCTCCGGTGGGATCTGTTCCGTTTCCGTTCGGATTATCGTGCACAAAGTTTTGTGCCAAATCTGAGAGGCTTTTAACTGATAGAACCGGCGCGTATGAGTTGAAATTCTGTTTGATAATAGGACGCGCCGCAGTCGGCGAGAGCGCGCTTGCTGTTGGAGCAGCCTGAGAAGTAATAATTTTAGTGGCGATGAATACGATTGCTGCTACAATTACAAAGATGAGCATGATTACAAACAGAGGAATCATTTATTTCCCGGAAAAAAAAACAAGATAAATGATCTCTGTTATTTTGTACTCTGCAAAATGGTGCGCGCCGTGTCAAGAATTCAAAAAGCAGTATTGGAATTCTCTGCAAAAAGAATTTCAGAATGTGGAATTCAGAATCGTCGATATTGACAAAGAGAAGGTGAAAATCGCGTCGATCCCGCGGATCGCGATCGAAGACGAAGGGCAGGTCGTCAAAGTTTTCAAAAAGGTCTTTTCAGAGATTGACTCAATCATATCTCTCTTGGAAGACATTTGCTACGAAGATTCGCAGTGACTCAGTAAAAAAGGCGGTTCCTTGAGACAAAGCACCAGAACCGCGTTCGGTTTACTTTGCGTACATTCCGTGTAGTTGTGACCCAAATTGCCAGAAGCTTTAAAAGGTCAATTGCGATGTTTGGATTTGAAAGAAGCTTGTTCATGAGAGGGTCTGCGTCCAGTCTGTTCATTTGCTCTTCTGTGAATCCATACACTTTTTCACAGGGAGGATAATCAAGGGAAGGGCCGCCCGAAGTTGGCCGACCGTCAAGGAGCCACATTTCGGCAGAGGATGGGCCAGATGTCGGAGCGGTGTCGAGAAAGTAGCAAATCATTGGAGAATCGGCAACTGTTGGATCGAACGGCTCGCAAACGGAGAAGCAATTCTTTGTGCGCAAAAGATATTTCTTAAAGGCGGCTTCGCGAACAAACGCTTCGCCGTCAGTGAGTCCGCGCGGGCAGCACTGGGGCCGCGGGTACTTTACAGTAGTAGTCTCGGAAAATGCCTCACAGAGCTCGTCCCAGTTCTGCGCGCATCTGCTTGACATATATTCGGAACATTTCATATTTCCCTTTGCGAAACCTACCGTTCCCCCTCCGTGAAGAAACTGAGACTCAATCCCGTCGAGTACGCAGTACGTTGCAGGGTCGTTCATCGCATTGTTGATGCTTGCACCAAATTCAGTGATCGTCGCGTACATTTATTATGTAAAAAAACTTATTTTCAAAAAGAAGCACGAGACGAGGCTTCAAAATGAAGTTAAAAATGAATTTTCCAAATATAAAGATGACTGATAGTAAAATGACGCAATCCGCCCTTGAAGTAAAGAGAATTCTTCAGAGTAACCGTGTGAATGAGGGATATTATTCACACGTTTCTCTCGTGATTCCGCGCGGGAAATACAGCCTCTCTAGTGTCTCTCTGTCGGAGGAGTTTTGGAGAAATTACTGTCAGGCAATCAGAGAGAATGAAGATGTGAGTTTCGGAATCGCCGAAGTGCCTCAGTCTTTTATTCCGATTTTGATTGATATCGATTTGAAGTTTACGCCCGACTCAGTCAGGTTCGATAATGGGCATTTTTACAGCACAGATTTGGTCTGCAAAGTTGTCTCGGTGTACCAAAAAATTTTGCGGGAATATATTTCATTTGAAGAGAAGGACGATCTCGAGTACTTTTTGAAATGCTTCTGGTTGGACAAGGAGGCTTATGAAGACGGAAAGGGAATGTGGAAAAATGGCTTCCATCTCCATTTTCCTCACATTTTTGTGAGCAAGATCGAGCAGGAAACGAGACTCATCCCTGCGGTCAAGAAGCAGCTCGACGAAAATTTTGACCTATATGGAATCGACAGTTCAATTATCGACGGGCGCGCGGTCGGAAATACTTGGCTTCTGTACGGGTCCGTAAAGGCGGAGGGTCTAAAGCCATACAAGCTCGCGGGCGCGTTTTCCGCGCACGCTGAACAGACTGACGTCAAGAGCGCCATCATGGAGTGCAAGCTATTTGATGCAAACGACGACAGCTTGGAAATTACCGAAGATTTCGAGCACTTCTTGCCGCGGATATTCTCAATCTTTCCCTCAAACAAGAGGTGTTTTGATATCAAGAAGAAGGAGGGGGAGCTTCAGGAGTTTATTCACCAGAGAATTGGCGTTCAGAGAAAACCGTCGGACAAAGCAAGCAGCGCCGCAGATATTAAGAAAGTAGAGCAATTGTGCGACCTTCTTAGCAGCAAGAGAGCAGAGGGTCACGACGATTGGATGACCGTCGGGTGGGCTATTTTTAACATCACGGACGGATCTTCTCGCGGACTTGACATCTGGATCAAGTTTTCTCTTCGAACAGACGACCACGACGCGGACAGGTGTGCCTATGAATGGACGAGAATGACAAATAGGCGCAGCTACACACTAGGGACGCTGATTCACTTTGCGAAGAAGGATAACCCCGCGGGGCTGAAGCGGTTCGTCGCTCGAAACAATCAGGCGCGCGAGAACTTCAGCGAGTATGGTCTTGCAGAAATTTTTTATGAGCACTGCCAAGAGAAGTTTGCGTTCTGCAATTGCACAAACACGTGGTACCTCTTTATGGAAAACTTTTGGGAAGAAGACAGAAACGCTTTGTTTGTCAGGAAAGAGATGCTGGACGTTTTGAAAACTCTGTTGGATTCAATTCATAGAGAAAAGGTCTCGGCGATCTCGGAAGAAGAGGATGGCAAGAGGGAAGGAATCGAAACAGATCCGGCGACAATTGCTCGGAACCGGCTGAACAAGATCGGCTTCATCAACGCCATTCTCGAGTTTTGCAAAATTAAGTTTGCGGTGAAGGATTTTGCGCATCAGTTGAATGCGAACAAGTATTTGATTGGCTTTAAAAACGGGGTTTACGACTTGAAGAACAATATTTTCAGAGAAGGACACCCGGCCGATTTAATATCCAACAGAATGACTATTGCTTACAAGGACTTTGACGAAGGCGACCCGAGGGTGCTCGAAACTCTCAGCTTCTTTGAAAAAGTTCTTCCCGTTCCAAGCGTTCGCCAGTATTTTATGGACGTTATGAGCGAGGTATTTATTGGGTACAATCACCGTAAGAAAGTCTATTTCTGGACAGGAGACGGAGACAACGGAAAGTCCATGACGCAAATGCTCATCGCCAAGATGCTCGGTCCGCTTTGCGTCAAAGCGCCCACGACGCTCGTCACTTCGAAAAGAGGAGCAAGTGGCTCGGCGAATGCGGAAATGGCGCGGCTCGGAAATGGAGTACGGCTCGTGTTCCTTGAAGAGCCAGACCCCTCCGAAGGAATTTATCAGGGGATTTTTAAGCATTTGTCAGGAAATGACGACTTTTACGCGCGAGATTTGTACCAGAGCGGAAAGGACTTGAAGGAAATCGTGGCCATGTTCAAAATTATCATCATTTGCAACGACCTTCCAAAAATCCACGGCGGTGGAGACAGAGCGACGTGGAATCGAGTGCGCGTCGTTCCCTTTTCGGCCACTTTTAAAAAGGATGCGCCTATTCTTGCTGAAGAGCAAATCAAGACTTCGACTTTTCCGATAGACACAGAGCTCGACCAAAAGATTCCGGAGATGACGGAGCCGCTCGCTTGGATTCTTCTGAAGCACTTTCAAAAGCCAAAGGGAGAAGATCCGCCCGAAGTGCTTCGGGCAACGATGGAGTATCAAACGTCGAATGACTTTTTGGTCGGATTTATGGCGATCCACGTGTCTGAAGACCAAGCCGCGGTGACGAGCAAGTTCGAGTTTTACGACTTGTACAAGGACTACTGCAAGGAGAGCTGCAGTGGAGCGCGGCCGCTTACTTTTATAGAGTTCATAAAGAGCCTGACTCGAAAGATTGGAGCGCCGAATGGAGAAGACGGAGAGAGTTGGAAAGGATACCGCCTCAAGTATACTCAGAGCGCGGAAAACGGAGCAAACTCAGCTAAGGAATTTTTAATGAATCAATAAATATGAAACTTTTGCGAAACCTGTTGCACTTTAGAGCAAACCATGACACGCACATTGATTTCGAAGGCCTCTCGTACGAGGAAGGAATCGTCTCAGATCATCAGGAACTTGACGTCTACGAAATCATTAATCGGGGCACGTTTGGAAGAGTATACAGAGGAGTCTACCGCATCCATTCTTGCGCTCACCCTGGAAAAGAGATTGACGTCGCTGTCAAGAAAATCAGTAGCAAAAGTGTTTATCAGGAAGTTGAGACTCTCCTTGAGCTGAAACAGGAATCGGAGATCATTCACCTCTATAACTACCATGTCGACAAAAATAATCACGTGCTCGTCACTGAGCTATGCAAGGGCGGAGATATGGTTGATTTCGTAACAGCTAAAGGGCCGCTATTTGAGAAGGATGCAATCAGTGTTTTAAAGTGGCTTCTGACAGCCGTACAAAAATGCCACAGGCATGGAATTTGCCACAGCGACATAAAGTTGGACAATATTGGAATTATGAGAAAAGATTGTCTTGACGAGTTGAAGCTTCTCGATTTCGGAAATAGCATTCGCGTTCAAGACTGTCCTTATTCTTCCGACAAAGTGCTCGGGTCGGCTCGGTACGCCGCTCCAGAATTGTTTGGAGAAGCGTTTCTGATGTTTTCAAAAGACCTTTTCCTCGTTGACGCGTGGTCAATCGGCGTGATTGCTTTCATTCTTGTCACGAAAAGGTTTCCATTTATGAATCAAAAGTATCGCTTGATTGCCAAAGAGGATCTCGCCGGCGTTTCGCCAGAATACTGCAGCTTCGTGACTGAGCTTCTTTCAATCGACCCAAAGAAAAGAATGAGCATCTTAGACGCACTTAATCATTCGGCAGTCACCAGAAATGTTTGAGACACTTGTAATAAGCGGAGGCTCAACAAAGGGATTTCTTGCAATTGGCGCGCTTCACTATATAGAGCATATAAAAAAGCTTGATTCAATCAAGAACTTCTACGGGACTTCAGTTGGGTCGATGATTTCCCTTCTCATTGCAGTCGGCTACAAACCGATCGATCTTGTGTCCATGTTCCAAAAGACGAGATTCGCGGTGAATCCTCTGTTGAGCAAGATCGACTGCCAGGTCATCGATTACGAAGGGATAATGGCGCGCTTTGAAGGATTTTTCACCGAAAAAGCGGGGAGGCTTCTTACACTATCTGAGTTCTACAAAAGGTATAAAAAGAACTTGTTTTTTATAACTTTTAATTACAGCAAGGGGGTAATGGAAGTCCTCTCGCGCTTCTCCTTTCCGGAGATGCAGTGCACCCACGCCGTGAAGCTGTCTTGCGCGATTCCGTTCTTGTTCAAAAAGTGCATTTACAATTCGGATTTGTACGTCGACGGAGGATTCGCAAACAACTTTCCCGTTGACATTGCAGTAAAGTTCAAAAAGGAGAACGAGAGAATACTGGCCCTCAAAATCGATAGTGAGTGGACGGGGTCGTCGAAGGACAACTGTTTGGCGGTTATGGAGAACATATTTTTCGCGCCGATCATTCTGAAGATGAAAGAAAATGCAGAGAGGTTTAGGGACCAATGTCTGCTGATCGATCTGGTTTCTAACCTAAATCCCTTTTCTTTCGGAATAGACGTACGCGTCGTCGTCGGAATGCTGAACGAAGGGTACGAGGAGGCAAAAAATAGACTTACTGCAGACTGTACTTTAGAGAATTGAAACAAGAATCTTCCGGCGGCCCGGCTTCTTCTTCGGGTGCCGGGAGATCGATCGGAAATCTTCCTTCTTTTCTCTTAACGACTGAGCAGGGACAGTCGAGCGAAAGATCAGAGTCAAGCGGAGCACATTTCGCCGGTTGAAGTGTGAAATTTTCCTGACGTTCGGGCCTTTGTTGCTTTGGCTTTGAAATTTGGGAGAACAAGTCGGACTGCGCGGGGGAGCTGCTGGTGGCCGCTTGCGGTCTTTTTACTGCAACGAAAATGATAACCAGGCAAACTGAGAGAATTACGACAAACGCCGCAAAGTAAGCAAACAACTGCGCTTTTGAGTACATTTATTAGATTGGGATTTTTAATATGAGAATTGTGAAAGTAGTGTCAATTCCTCCTTCTGAGCAGAATAGGGAGGAGTTCATCAAGAGATTTTTCCGCGACGCCGTCGTTAATGGCCGTGGATTCGTTATGGAAATTTTGAGCGTTGTAATTGCTAAAACACAAATTAGCAGCATCACTGCAAATATTATATGCACGGCGCAGATTGAAGTCGACTTCTTTATGCCAAGAGTCGGAGAAGAGTTCGAGGCTACTGTGGACATGTCTCGGAACGGAACCTTCTTGGCCCACGTGCGCGGGAAGCTGCGCGCATTCTTCTACTCGGACAGAGACATTCCCAATGGAGCGGTCGTCAAGTTGCGCATCAGCAAAATTTCTTGGCAGAACAAGACTTACAGAGCGATTGGAGAGCTCGTCGAAGAAGATTAATAAAAAAGTTTGTCAGAAAATGATTTTCAGATGCCCGCCGAAGCGAAGGATTATGCACCATGGAAAACGTCAATTTTGGATTGTCGCTCGCTTTGAAAAAGGCCTCGGGTTCCAATTTGTTTGAAGGAAATGTGGCGAAAATTATCTCTGGCTTTTCAAAGTTTGACGTTTCCAACAGTTCTCTAATTGAGGCGACTAGAGAAAACCAACTGCGGTTTGTGCAGTATTTTTTGACCCTGGAAGACGAAGAAGAAGCAGATGATGACGAGCTGCCACCACAGCTGGCTCCGGTTTTGATGAGGCAAAACGCGGTTTGTAGAGAAAGAGATATCGATGCGGCGCTGAGGATCGCGGTGGAAAACGGATTTGAAGAAATTGAGCAGGAGCTGAGGAGACACGGAGCAAGACTTGACGAAGAGTAATAGAACAAGTAGTTTTCATTAATAAAATGCCTATTCCAACGGATGAAATTTTGTACGACTCGGTGAAAAAATACATTTATAAAAAGTATCCCACTCACTCTGCATATAGATCTGGACTTCTCGTGAAAGAATACAAGAGGCAGTTTTCTGAAATGTATGGCGGTGGATTTTCTCCATATATTGGAAAGAGAAATTCGCGGCAAGGGCTTTCCCGCTGGTTCGCAGAAGAGTGGCGTAATCAGCGCGGACAGGTCGGGTACCAAAAGCGCGACGACGTATACAGGCCGACAAGAAGAATAACGCGCCGAACCCCCGCAACTTTCTCTGAACTATCAAAAAAAGAGATCGAGAGAGCAAGAAGAGAAAAGGCTTCTCGCGGCCGCGTCGGGCGTTTCAAACGCTGAATTATTTTTTTCTTTGCACAAACATTAATAAAACATGGCTCTAAGGATACAAAAAGATAAAGACGCAGATTTCGCGCAGACTAACGAGCTTATTAGTGAGCTCGTCTTTTCGGATTACTCTCTTTCAAACTTTGAGATTTTGGGATCGGACTTTGTTCCAAACAATTCTGTTGATACGACAACCATCACGACAGCAAATACCCGTCAGGCGCTTACCGGCCAAAATAAATGGGCGGGGGGCGTGCTTGCCGCCAACGGGTACATCTACTGCATTCCATTTGACGCGACAAATATTCTCATTGTAAATCCAACAACGAATACAGTCAATGCGACCCAGGTCGTAAACCTTCCCAGCACGAGTGGAAAGTGGTTTGGCGGTGTCCTTGCAGGAAACGGAAAAATTTACGCAGCTCCTTACAATTCAACTAGCGTTCTTATTTTTGATCCAGAAACAGAGACAGTCGACCTGACTTCAATCAGTGGCCTTTCTGGTTCGGCAAAGTACTCCGGCGCGGTGCTGGGTTCGGACGGAAAAATTTACTGCATTCCAAGCAACGAGACTGCGGTATTGGTGATCAATCCTCTTACGAATACAACCAGCAGAATTGAGACCGGATTCTCAAGTACTTCTAAATGGTCAGGGGGAGTTATCGGGTCGAACGGGATCATCTACTGCGTTCCTCAAGACATTGACAGAATTCTTGCGATCAATACTTCGACGCAGACGGTATCAAGCATCACCGACGCCGCGATTACTTCTGACGCCGGTAAGTGGAAGGGAGGGGTCCTCTCTCAAAGCGGGCTCATTTACTTTGTTCCAAGCACTAGTACCAGTGTCTTGATTTTTAATCCATCCACAAATGCAGTCGATGTGTCAACGATTACCGGATTCAGCGGCCAAAGTAAGTGGTCCAGCGGAATTTTTACCCCAAGTGGATTTATTTACTGCGCGCCGGACTCGAGCGCCGCGACCGGAATTCTTGCAATCAATACGCGCACAAACGCGAGCTCCATTATCGCAATAAGTTCTCTTCAATCTTCAGGAAACTACTGCGGCGCTGTCTTGGCCCCAAATTCGGCGGTGTATGGCGTCCCTTTTAACGCAACAAACATCTTCATTCAAAAGTCCGGAATTCCAAGATACCCCGCCTGGATGATTAGCGCCGAGTTCAACAAGTTTTAAAATTCAAACACCTGCCGGATGTTTCCGCGCGCGTTTCCAATAAGTTTCGCAAGAGTTGTGATTTTTGATACAGACAAGCCTATCAAAAACTTCGCTTTCGACAAAATAAGAATATCAACAAGAACTTCGCGTGCGACGCTCAAAACCCACTTTTCCTTTTCGTTCCGAACAAGAAACCAAGCCGCCGACGTTCCTGGCCTGCTCATATCAAGAGACAGCGCTCCAGTCTGGGTAGATATTTCTGGGTAGAGATTTTGAAAATGCGCAAGAGCCTCGGAAGAATCCGTCGCCACATATTTGTTCTTACATTCTAGAGAGTCAACGAGTTCGGAGTACCTTGAAATGCTGATTTGCCGCCCAAAATAATTATCTCCGTACCTGAGGTGAACGCCGACAAACTCTCCGCGCGGTTCAAGCTCCGCGATGCGCTTTTCTGTCTCCTCGAGCGGGCGCAAAAAGTAAGACGCGACGACTCCAATCCACCAATCTGTCGGCTTTTGCCGGAGCTCCGCAGGAGGAAATTCTTGCCACTCTTCGCCGCCTTCTTTCAGTTCTCTGCAAAATGGCTTGAAAAGAGAAGTAAATCCCTCCTCTGCGTCCGTGTACCCTCTAAATCCGCCGAAAAGCCTCACCACCTTTCCTTCCAAAAGGAGAGGAACTATTCGATGCACTATTCTAAACACTCTCGTGGCGAAGCCGTCTCCGTCGTAACTAGGGTGTGATATGTCAGCAAAAGAGGCGATTGGAACGGTCGGCGCACAGATCTGGTGGCGATTGAGCCAGGCGGTCGCAGATTCGAACTCTTGATTCATTTGTTTCGCTTTTCCGAATTTCTTAAGTAATAAATGTCTTTTCGAATCCAAACGGATCAAAATCTCGACTTGCTGCGAACAAACTTCTTACAGGCAACCGTAGACTTGTCTGCCCCCGATCCACCAATTCCCAACCCCGTGGAGCTCGATATTTTAGTTGACAACTTTATCCCTGCTAGAACAGCTGACCAAACCACAATCTCCTCTTCAACATATTCTTTCTTGAGCGGATCGGCAAAATGGGCCGGAGCTGTTCTTGCGGAGAATGGAAAGCTGTATTTTGTGCCAAGCAGCGCGACGAGCGTTCTTGTTGTCGACCCGCTGACAAACGTGGCTTCACAAATCACTGGAGTTCCAAGCGGCACAGCAAAGTGGTGCGGCGGAGTATTGGCTCCCAATGGGCTCATTTACTGCATTCCAAGAAACAGTTCAGAAGTTCTCGTAATTGACCCAATCGAGGGAACAGTAAACACGAAACTTTTTACTACTCTGTCGAGCGCTGCCGACAAGTGGGTCGGTGGAGTTCTCGGACAGGACGGGAAAATCTACTGCATCCCGTTCGACAGTGCGCAGGTGCTCGTAATTGACCCAAGCTACAATTCTGTTTCCTACATTTCAGTTACCGGAGTTTCGGGGTCTGGCAAATGGGCCGGCGGAGTTCTTTCCGAGAGAGGCCTTATCTACTGCATTCCCTTTGACAGCGAGAGCGTAATGATCATCGACCCAGTCGCCAGAACCGTCGACACGACAACGATTACTCTTTCTCCGACAATCTCAGAAAAGTGGTTCAGCGGCGCGCTCGGACAAGACGGCAACATCTATGCAGCACCCTACTCCAGCACGACTGTACTAATCATCAACCCAAAAACAAATACTGCGAATGTTTCTCTCATCACCGGCCTTTCTGCGACCGCCGGAAAGTGGTGCGGCGGAGTTCTTGGAATTGACGGAAAAATTTACTTTATTCCAAATGAGAGCGCGACTTCTCTTGTCGTTGATACGGATACTGGTTCGACATCAACCTTTTCCGGCTTTCCAGGCGCGGACTACTGCATCGGTGGAGTTCTTTCGGCTTCGGGAACGATTTACGGCGCGCCATCAAGCGGGTCGAGCGTTCCAATTATCAAAACAAACCTTCCAATCTTCCCATCGTGGATGTTTGCACCCGAGTTCAATAAGCTCTGATAACAAAAAAGTTCTGATTTTAAATAAATGGAAAGCAAAGCCTCAGGAATCCACTTCATTATGGGTTCAAAAATTCTTCTTGGAAAAAAGGCATACGGAAAGCTAAAGGGAAAATGGGCCGGCTTTGGCGGGTCGGTTGAGCTTGGGGAAACGGCCAAAAGGGCCGCCGTTCGCGAAGTGCTTGAAGAGCTCTACGGGCTCGAGAATGTGTCGCCATCAATTTTAAAAGAGTTGATGCGGGCGTTGAATTTGCGCCAGGTGTATTTTACCGAAAATTATTCGCTGTTTGTCGCGGACGCGGACGTGTTGAGAGAGTTGAATAAACAAATCAACAGTTTGTTTAGTTCAACTCCATTTTTTGGGCCGCGAATTCCAATCACTGTGAATGGAATGGTTCACAAATTTGATGCCTCGAGACACCGCAATCCAGAATTCACAGAAATTGGCCTTTTTTCCATCTCTGAAATTGTTACGGAGGATTCAGGCAAAAAGTTTGACCCCTACCTCTCCGAAGATCTGCAGAAATGTGCAATTTAGATGTAATCGCACTTTTCGGCGACCCACTTTCCATCAGGGGTTTGGTTGAGTCGCACCGGCCCTGCACATCCGTATCCTCTTGCACCTGAAGCGGCCGCATCGCAAACTTCCTTTGGAGCGTGTGGGTTCAGTTGCTCGCCGTTAAAGTAAACAAAGTGCCGCACAATTCTGCAGTTCAGTTCCTCCTTTGCGACGACGAATTGTCCTCCGCAGTGGGGGCAAACGAAATCAATCATTGTTTCAGGAACTGGGCGCGCTTTAATTGTGAATGAAAACTCTGTTTTTATTACAAATGGTAAAATTCCTTGAACTTGTAGCAAAAGGGGTAGAATCCAGACGTGATTTCTTCCAACACGTACATCTTGTTCTTGAAGCTCTCTCTGAACTTTTCAATAGTCAGTGTCCCTCCGTATTCTCGAAGAAGTCTCCAGTGGGGCGCGGCCTTGGGCTTTGTTCCTCTAATCGACAGAATGAGCTGCTTGGACTTGGAGAACATTGGATTGCGCAGCTCCTCTTCATCGAGAAAGGCCCACATGCACTCTTCGCTGCAAAAATTTCCGTCCGTTTCGTAGTAAAAGTTGACGGCATTGACGGTGTCCCGAATTTCGTAGCTGTTTCCGTTCGCTGCGGAGTGAGTCTGTTTTTCTCCGACATAAACTTTTCGAACAGGGCACTTGAACACGAGGTCTTTGATTGGGTGTCTGTCCCAGAAACAACAGTAAAAAGAGCGGCCGTCAACCGCGTCGCAGACTGAGTAGAAATTACTTTTTTCCTCTCTCTCAAGAAAAGTAATTTTCTCGTTCCGGATAAACTCGAACGTGTCAACCGCCATTTGAACGTTGACGTTGAGCGTAACCTCAGAATTAGCCTTTTTTCGCGACATTTTATTCTTTTGGAAAAGATGGGGCATTAAATCATTTTGATCAACGCACGAGTCCATACACAAAAAGGCGCGCCCAGACGTATGCTGTTCCCTTATACTGAGAAAGAAGAAGCGACAGAACGCGCTCGCTCCTAAGCTTTCTCGCGATTCGTATAGCCTTGTGATTTTGCGCTTTCACATCGGCTCCATTGTCGAGCAAAATTTTTACAATAAGCGAATTTCTCGCAAAGACCGCGCGGATCAGCGCCTCATCCTCTTCGAAGTGAACGTCGACCCCGAACGAAACGAGGGTACTAAGGAGCCCTGACTGTTCCCTCTCGGCGATCTGCGGAAGAAACTTTGCACACTGCCCGGCGTCGACTCCCTTTGAAAGTAAAAATTCAAGAGAAAAATAATAACCCGCGTCAATGATGGAGCTGATTGCGCGCGAGGCGCGCACGGACAAGTCAACTCCCCCCAAATTAAAAAGGAAGCGCGCAATGGACGTGTGCCCGCGCTCAAGAGCAATCCAGAAGGCGAGACAGTCGAATGCTTGGGGGTCTGCTCCAGACAAAATAAGAAACTTTGCTACCGTGTAGTCTCCCCTCGCCGCGGCAAGCTGGAGAGGCAAGTTGTTTCGCGCGCAAACATTTGCTCCCTTTGCGACTAGCAGTTGCACGACGCTGTAGGAGTTTGTTGAACAAATAAGAGAGTCATCTGTGGCCAAATCCCTTTTCAAGTCAATTAGCATGCGAAAAACGTCAATGTGAGCGTTGTAGCAGGCCCGCAGAAGGAGCCAGTCAAGGCGGCTCGGGTCCGGATCTTCCTTTTTTACAAGTTCGGAGGCTTCGAAGAAGTACTCCTTTTTTGATGCCTTCAATTGTTTCAATCGGCTCTGAAACAATTCGAGTTCCTTCTCTTGCGCGTCCATTTCTTTTTGCTAATTAGCCCTTTAAAAAATATTTCGCACAGATAAAGATGTCAACAAGTGGGTACGCAACGGTAATGAACCGCGGCTACGCGATCATGAGCGAGAATGACTTTGGCGACAACTGCACGACCAACGCCTGCCGAGAATTTCCATACGTCAACTGCGCCAAGCGGTGCGACGCACAATGTGAGCGAATGCGGTTTCCGCAAACGGCAAAGTACGACTACAGTTTTGCGCGCGCGGGCTGTTTGTCTGGAATGAGCGGGAGCTGCGGCTGTGCGGCGACGCGGAGTCTCTATTTTAAAAGATACGGAGGCTGCGGCTGCACTCAGTAGAAAAGATGGCTTAACATTTCGGAAGTAAAGGAAATGCCATTCCAGTCCAAACAAATCGGTTCTTATGCTCCTCCACCTTCACATGGTCAGATTGCAGCCAATATGGCTGGTTCATCTGCAGCATCAGGTCGGTTTTCTGTGATGGGCGGCCCCCAGGGCTATGCGGGAGTCGGCGTTCCAGTCTTTAACAACGGAAACGTGTCTGCTTCAGTTGGAGCCTTTTCTACTTTCGGAAAGGGAATGCCAAAGTCAACCGGCGCGGGGGTTGGAATGCGATTTAATTTCTAAGTTTCAAAACTTCTTTCAAGTTTTGAAATCACTTGTTCTTCTGAACCTCAGACGAAGTCTCGATTCCAAGCGCGCTTTTGACGGATGGATTCATTCCATCAACAATACCTTGGCCGTATGCCTTGTTAGCACTCTCAACAAAAGTGCACGGCGCGACCGCGATTGCTTCGCCGATAGGGTCAGGCATCTGAAACTGCGCGTGATCGTATCCGAGATTGTAGCAGTACTGTTGCAATCCTTTGTATGACATTTCTTGTTTGAAACAAACTATTAATTCTTTTTATTAAAATACTTTTCTATTCCTTCCCTTTTCTTGCAAGCTTCGGGAGCCGGCGAAAATATTACTTCATAAGCAAGCAATCTTCGCTTGTATTCGTCGTTTAGGTTATTCCGCGCGAGTCCTACTTTCCAGATCTTTGTAAAAAAGTTGCTCATGTCTTTTTGCAAATAAACGCTGAATAGCTCGTTCAGCGGCGTCTCGCACAGCAGGCGCATGTATTCCGACGTATCTATCATGTCGTTCTTGCAGAACTGCTCAAAGTACTCCAAGTCTTCCATCTTGTCGACTGAAAGGGCCTTTGCGTGCCCCTTTGTGTAAATAAAAGAAATTCGCTCGCCATTCTGAACCGACTGCCCGCGCGCGCGCATCTTCAGCGCGAGCTGTACCACGTTGGGCAGACTCTTGAGGTAAAAGTCTTGTTCAGTCTGCACCCCCTTTTTCTTGAACTGCTCCGCCCTCTTTTTTGGTTCTTCTGAAAGAATAGGAACTGTGTAGCAGCCACAGTAAACTTTCTTGTCGCTCTTTGGACGAATCGGAAACTTGTCGATCGTCTTGACCGAACTTCCAATCGCAAAATCAGAGGGAGGAGAGAAGCCGGCCAACAGCGCGTTGATGTGCTGAAAGAAAATTCTGAACAGCTCGCTCTCCGGCATCTTTTCCAAGCAGCAGTTGACCAAGTCTCCGTAAATTCTCTTCACGATGGGCGCGCTGTCTCTCCGCTTCAGGAGAACGCCAGACACAACGAGATCGTCTTTTCCAATAAGTTTGTAAATGTATCTCTTTTTCGTAAAGAGAAAATACTTCTCGTAGATTTTTCCCTCAAACTCGAGCCGCATCGGTTTCGGAAAATGCGCGCTCACTTCGTCTGAAACCATCGCACAAAAGGTATACAATTCTTCTGGAGACAGGCTTCTCAGAAACCGCACGTAGTTCGAGTCTGTGTCTCCGTAGATTACGTCAGCGCCGAAGCTTCGCTCCATTATTTCCGACACTTTCTTTACCGATTTTCTCCCGATTGCGGTGATGGACATTCCGCCGACGAGAAACTGCAGGCTCCCGAAACGCGAACTGAACCCGCCGAACATACTGTTCGCCGACACTTTCAGGGCTAGTTGTCTTCTGTTCAAGAGGGAGTATTCGAGGCTTTCGGGGTCAAATTTCTTCATCTGTGCCTTGACTTCCTTTCTCGCGCGCAGCAGGTTCTCAATGACCGTTGGAATTACACCCTTTGGCTCCTTAATCCAGCGAATTCTCTTCTTTTTGCAAATAACAATTTTTCTTCCATCACGAAGCTTCTTTACTGGTTTTGCATGCTTACAGGCGCATCCGTAGTGCTCCTCCCATTCAACAATGTGGCACTGCGAGTCGTCGATTTTTGCATCTTCGGGAACAAGAGTGCTAAAATCAATGTTATGGCTTATGATGATTGAAGGGTACAGCGAGGCGAAATCGAAAGAAACAACGTTGTTGTAGAGCCCAATCTTTGGATCCAGAACAACTGCCCCTTCAACGATTTCGTCGTCTTCGCAGCGGTAGACGTCGTTTTCCACGATGATTCCGCGCTCCGAACAGAACTTGTAGACTTGACAAAATATCTTTTTTGTCTGCGCGTGGGTAAATAAATCCGTGATTGTCGCGCTGCAGACGGAAGCCATTGAGGAAACGCTCTGCCAGAAATTTAGCTTGTCGTACAAGTCGAGAACGAGAGAACTGTCCTTTACGCAGTACTTTCCGACGTAAGCAAGTGCGCGAGATTTTTGGGCTGGATGTTCCATCCCTTTCAGATAACACTCTCTGATATGATAGTGGTTCAGCGGGTCCTTCTTCGCGCCCAAAAAGTGCATTGCGACAGAGTTCAGCTTGTAGCTGTTCATCTTCTCACATTCTCTCATAATGAAGAGCATCATGTCCGCATGAATTCTTCCGGATGCATCTAGAAAACAAAACTCTTGGTTGCTAAACGCAGAACTCGTCCACCCCGACGTGAACTCTGGCGCGCGTTCCCCAAGTAGATATCCCTGCCGCGAAAAATCGTCAAAAATCCCGTGCATCTTTGCGCGCTCGATCATAAACTTGTTATCGAAACCGAACGTGTTATAGCCAATCAGGATTTGAGGCGATTCAAAGCGCACCAGGTCCGCATAATGCAGGAGCATCTTCTTTTCGGTCGCAAAAGTGCGCAGCTCAATCTCTTCGTCCAAATAAGAATCATCTGGAGTGCCAAGAGTCAGCAAAATCTTCTTCTTCGCGCCCGCTCCTCCGAGAACGATCGAAATCTGGAAGATCTCGTCCTTGGGGTGCTTTGGATCCGGAAAGATGTTCAAATCGTGCGCGAATGTTTCGATATCGTAGCTCATTACGCGCGGAGAGGGAATGAAGCTCGGGCGCTTGCTGCACTGACCGATATTCTTCCAGTGAACTATGAATTCGGCGTCGCACGAAGTGGTTTTGACATCGGATTCGTCAACGTAGTTCAACACGACCAGGAACCAGTCTGAAATGTTAACGCGCCGAGTGCAACAGAGCTGGAGAGGAACGCTTGCCCGATTTTCGCAAACCTGAAAGAAGGGCGAAAGTGCCTTTGCCGCGCACATTCGGGATATGTTGTTTTTGAAAGTAATGAGGCAGTAGTTCTGCTTTTCTTCTGGGTCTTCTGAGAAGAAATACAGACCGCGCGCTTTCAAAGTCTTCATTCCCTTGTATTGTATCGTCTTCATCCTGGTCCCAGCGCGCGTGTTTACTGTTGGGCGCAGAAGGACTTGTTTAATCTTCTTCATGTCGGTAATCGGCTCCTTAATTTTCACGTAAATGTAGGGGTTGAAATCGGTGATGCTCAAGCAGCAGTACTCGCTCTTTTCATTCCAGCCGAAGCAGCGAACAAGTTCTTTTCCAAATTCGTCCCGAGACTCTTGCCAAGAAAAAGGAAAAAAGTTCATCTTTTCTAATGTCTTTCGAAGTTATGTCGGCAGACTCATTTTTTGGCCGCTTTCGAATGGAGTCGGAAAACCGGAAAAATGAATCTCCATTTTAACTTTTTCTCGAATTTCAGAAAAATGAACGGGAAGAGCACATTCTCTTTCTGCGCGGTCGCAAAAAAGTATCTTCTCAACAAAGACCTTTTTGAGAGACAGCTTGTTGATGAAGTTTTGTCTTTTTGTTTTTACAACCAAGAGACAGCAATTGAGTCCGGAAACGTGCGCGCGCTTCGTTTTTTGAAAGCGCGCGGATGTGTGTTTAGAAGGGATTCAGTGGCCGCCGCAGTGAGATCGGGCTTTATCGAAGTTCTTCAGTTCTTTGTCGTTGATCTTGGCATGGGTGTGAATCTAATGGATGTTTTTGTTGCGGTTGACGTCGGAGTTCGTCAAAACGACTATTCCATTATTAGATTCATCATCGACAACGGACTCGTTGATATTGAGAAGAAGGCTTTCGACTTGAGCATGATTGCGGCATCCCACGGAGAGGTTCTCTTTATCTCAATTCTGCATAACTCTTATGAAATAAGATTCACAGAGGAGGAGCTGAGCCAAATCGTCCGCGCTTGTCAGGCAGACACTTTTTTCCTTATCGGTCTTGAGCGCCTGTACCCCGATGTCAACATTTTTCACGCCCTTGACCACGCTATCAGAGACGGAAACCTTTCCTGCCTCAATAATATCATCCAAAAGTTTCCGGATAAACATCTCTACAAGAGAAGCACAATTAGATCCGTTCTCATGTCAGAGTCAAGCGTGCAACTTCTTGACCTATTCTTCTCCCGAAAGCTTTTTGATGTCAACGAAACAGTGTTTGAGATTGTCGAACTTGACTACTCCGACGACTTGGAGTTCGTGATGCGGCGATTTCCCTGGATTGACGCCGAAGACGTATTTATTCAGGCACTCAAAACCGGATCGGCGCTGTGTTGCGATATTCTCGTCAAGATTTGTTTCGCGCAGTTGTACGCGAATGAAACAGTCTGGAAGCTGATGGACGAATACCTTCACGCCGAGCAATGGCGAGATCTCATTGAGATGATTGCTCTTTTTTATACAAAGACTTCGGTGAGAGCAGCGCTTGCAAAAAGCGAAACCGAAGAAGAAGCCCTTATCAACAAGACAAAGTTTCTGAATCTTTTGATCGAGAGAGACATGGATGGCTGTCTCTTGGCGCTGCGTTCGCATGAAGTTTGCGCAGACGAAAGCTGGGTTGTGAAAAGAGCGATCGAGGAAGAATCCATTTCAGTATTCGGGTCTTTCCTGGAGTTCTTTTCAAAATACAGCGACAGAAAAGAGCGCTTCCACTTTCTCGAAGAAGCAGTCGCGAAAGACCTTGCAGATTTCGTTGAAGTTTATGTTTTTCAAACAGTAGAAGGCCCTTTTGGAGAGCTGACCGAAGAGGAAATTCTTCTCCTCATCCCAAAGTACAGATATATTATTTCCTATGTTGGAATCAGAAATAAAACCCCCTCTTTTACTCCTTAACTAGCGCCCACTTCGCGGGCTTTTTGCTTTTTTGGAAGGTGCCTTTTTGGCCGACTTTGATCCTGCGGAAGATACCTTTGGAGACGAGGCCAAGGCGCTACTCGAGAAAACGCTCGATGCCTCGGCGTTTTCGACGGTGATTCCGGTCTCTTGCTCGAACTTGTGCACGGCGGCTTCGACATGTTCAGGGGGAACGACAGACACCTCTCCATGTGGCGTTAGCACCTTTCTTGTTCCAAACAGTTCCTTCACGTTGATGAGATCTGCTCCCATTACCAGGGAAATAATGGAAAAGATGAGAAGAATTCCTCCAAGAATAATCATCACCCACATTGATATTTTGACAGACTGAACTGTAAAGACACTTGGCGAAACGAGTTCCGTAATTCCAAAGCCGAGTAGTACAGCTGCGGCAAGGAGACAAAGGATGAATGTGATTAGCATAAATTTGTCCATTTGTTTATCAACTTTTTTTTTTCACGCGAGACACGCACTATTTTTAAGAATAATTTTATTTTGACCAAACGTAAATACTTCTCCCATTATAGCCAACATCCCCAATCTCCTTTCTTTCAATTCCACATATGTCTGCAAGAGACATAACCGCCTTGTGAATTACCATCGCGGGAAACTCATCCTCCTTGCTCGAGTTTTCCAGCACAAAGGCAAGTTTTCCAGTTTTCCTGCCCTGCTTCACGCCCAGCACAAATTCTTTTTCAATCTCGATTTCTTTTCCCGCGACCTGTCCGAACTTCTCCTTGTCAACTTGCGATTCAAAGGCAATTTTTATTTTTGAATCGCAGTGTTTTATGATCTCTTCCGACTCTGGTTCAATTATCCTTTCCTCTCCCAGATCTTCAATTCTCTGGCTAATTTCCCGCAGTTCTTTAATATTTTGCAGCCCTTCTTCTCCTTCAAGCGGCAAAGGCGGAGGTACCGACTCCTTAAAATGGTCGCTGCACATGTCCTTCCCATCCACCGCCCTTTTTCCGCATCTTACGTCTTTTTCATTTTCCCCGGAAAAGACGTAAGCACAGCCCTTCTCTTCCCCCGCCTTCTTTTTCTGCTCTTTGTCGAATCCGTGCGCAGCGCACTTTTTTCTTCCACACACGCTTCCTTTGTTTGGACCTCTGGAGAGAATGAACGGGCAGCCGTCCTCAAAAATCTTGCGCGGCTGGTGAGAGACGCAGCGTCCTTCCGTAACGCACAGTTTGCCGCATACGGCTCCCTTTTTAGCGCCTCTCGTAAGAATATGAGAACATCCCTGGTTATCGATATTCTTCTCCAGTTGTTTTGGTTTCTGCAAAATCAAAACAACCGCGCCTTCATGCAGCGTCGCTTCATAATCGGCTTCCTTCTTTTCGAAAAAAATGCCGATTGCCGAAGGCTCCGAGGAAAGATTGAGAATAACGACAAAGGAGTCTCTTTTTCTATGGCGGCTACATAGTCCATCTTCATCCACCTTCATCACCTTGCAAAGAGCGCCGGATTTGGTTTGCGCGATACACATTTCTTTTTCTTCTCTGATGCTTCTTTCGCAAAACATCATTTTCCGACAGACGCTCGTTAAATAGATTCGATTTCGAAATTTTTTGGCTTTATAAAGACCTTGAAGCTGCATACGTCTTCAACTCGCGCTTCGACGCAAAGCGGGCGGTCCTTTTTTGCCTTGAAGAAAAACTTGTTGCCCAGGTTCGCAATTTTGGAAATGTCGAGAAAATGCTCCGTCAAGTAAATGTCCTCGAATTCAATGTCGGAGCAAGCTTCGTTGCCAATCTCCACTTCGCGCGCATACATTCCTTCCAGATTTGCCTTCAGAGAGATCCTTCTGCTATTGCCCCTTACAATGAGCTCGCGGCTTGTGTTATTGAGTGCCTTGCACAGCTTTGGAAAATTTAAGTGGCTCGCTTCGATTTCGTGGTCGTACTCTTCCGCGGATTCAGTGCTCAGATTCTGAGCCTTGTTGACAAACAGGAACGCGCGCTCAACCTTTTCCTTCGAGATCGTTTCTATTATCATCTGGTCTTCTTTGATGCTTATCACGACGGAATCGTTTGTTTTCAGAGTATTGAAACTTTCGAGAAAGTGCTTTGCATTTACCGAAAATGTGAATCCTTCTTCAATACTGTTGTCACTTTCAACTTCGTCAAGAGCAAGGCAGATGTCGAACAACATTCCGTTGCAAGCGGTAACCATCAAAATGTTCATGCTAGACTCGCTTATGCTGATTGATATTTTGTGAAACAAGTTATTCAATACAGTCACGATCTTCTTTAAAATCGTCGCCCTCTCAATCTTCACTCTTAGAGTCATTTCAAAAAAAGCATTTTCGTTAAGTAAGGAAAGCAGAGCCTCCGAGCATCAGCAGGGCTATTCCACTGACTGATAGTTCGGCCCAGATGAGACTTCTTCCTGTCGAAGAAATCACGACAAAATCTTTCGATATTGCGGATGTGAGTGAAAGCGCAACAGATGTTCCGAACAGGAAGAAAAGGAACAAGTTCTGGAGGAAATTTAGGCCGGAAATAATAATATCTGGGCCCTTCGCCACGCTAGTTAGAGAAGAAATCTGCACTGGAGTTTGGAACGAGGAGACAATCCAGTAAGTTAGCGAGATCACGGCGGTCACGAGGGCCATGATCATGATAATTGTATTGTAAGTTGCAAGGGCGGCAAATCCCTTTACTTGGCTGAAGTTTGCCGCGGAAAGAGCGGTCATTACGAGACAGTAGATGAAAATCCCGACTCCCTTTGCTGTAATCAAATCTGACATTTATTAAACAAATATTTTTTTTATGCATCTCGATATCCACAATAGTTTTTCGTCATTGGAATGTTAGCGTTGTAAATTCCAGCCTTATGTGCCTTAACAAGAAGATCGGCAAAAATCCCCTTGAATTTTTCCCCGTGGTCTTCGGTCGTGTCAAATTCGTCGCAAAGAACGTGCGCGTATTCGTGGAGCAACACGTACATTAGCGAATTGTCGTCGTAGTACTTGCCGTCTTTGTCTTTGATGCACAAATGGATATGTTTCTTGTCGAGCGTGAACGACTCGTTGCTTCCCGAAAGTTTGACGTACTTTGCCGCGGGAAACGCCGAAATTAGTTTCGCACGCAGCTCATCAACCTTTTTGTCTGAAAATGTGTAATAGCTCTCTTTTCTTACTCTAACGCAGACAAGGCAAACGATGTAAATCACGGCAATGATAAGCGCGACACTCGTCATGTTGCCGAACCAAAAAAAGATAAACAGCACAGCAAGCGGAAGAAATAGAGTCAGAAAAGTAGCTACACCAGCCGCGAATGCAAATGTCAGAATCAGGGCGATTATTACCACCAAAAGAGCGACGGCGGAAACTTTCATTTATTTATACCTGCTCTTTTTTCTTCCGCGCGGTCCCACACTTTCCGGTACGGAGAATGCCGCGTTTCTTGAAAGCCTTTTCGATTTCTTCGCACAACACGTCCTTGCTGTCTTTTTCCGACACGTTTTTAATTTTCAGTTGGCTGATAATGTCCAGCAGCTGGGGTTTCTTCCAGCCGGCTTGCCTACACACCGAGCCAGTTGTGGCTTTGCGCTTGTCTTTAATGTCTTCCGGCTGCACCTTTCGAATGCAGAACTTGTCCCCTTCCCGAATTCCCTCAAAACCAACCTTTTCGACGCGCGCCCTGAACTCTTCAACCCCGGCTTCTTCTGGCCGCTCACTCCTTTCTTTCTGGGGGCTCTTTGTCTTTTTCGCCACACAAATCTTCCACTCGTAGTTTTTCTGGAGACACCACGTCGTGTCGCTCGTGTCTTTGTAGACAGCCAAATAATCCTCCTTCTTCTCAAAGAATAAGCGAGCCTTGAACTGCTGCAGAACAACCTTACAAAACGTGTTTACTCTACCAGCAACCTTTTCTTTTGCTGAAAGCTTCACAACGATGTCAATTACCTCAGGCTCGAGCCTCTCCAGCACGCCGGCGAAGTCGCTCTCCGTCTTTGCCTCGTCCAGTTCGCGCAGCGCAGCAATTGCGCCCGCGGCGCTTTTCTTTTCGATAAATCTGTCGATCGATACTCTGTGAGAAAAGACGGGCCGCGCCGGGAAACAGAACTCCATCGAATTCGTCGGCGTGCTGATATCCGGAGTGAGGTAGTAAGTGTTTGAAAATTCTCTGAGATAGCAAGAGAGCCCAAATCTGTTTGCAACTGAGACGTTATTTTCAATCATGTACACGAGCGCCTTGATGAGCTGCGTCATCGACTTCGGCCTAATTATTTCAGACAGCGTGTCAATCGAGAAGGTATCTCGTCGCCGAAAAAGCTTAGTGATTCTTGGCACGAGGTCAAGGTACTGTTCGTAGTAAATTTCGTACGTAGTGAGGTCAGATCCTCCCTCCACATCTTCTTCCTCTCCGAAATCGCACTTGTACTCGCACTTTCCGTAGTCGCATTCGCGTGAACCTTCTTTTGCGCGCGGATCAAAATTCCTTTCAAAAGTAAGCGGGCAGTCAAACGCAGCTTCTTTAATGACTCTGTCAAGCCTCTTGATGGAAAAGTCTTTCATCAAAGAAACCTGAATCATAAACTTGTCCACAGACTGCACGCTTGAATCGCTGGGGACCGCGCACACTTTGGAAATTTCGAGGTACATTTCGGAAGGAATTGTTCCGTCCTTTCTCTTGAAAGCGTCCCAACTGCCGAACCGCGCGCCGCGCCTACTTGCCTGCGAAGTTTCCGCTTCGTTCCAGTGCTGCGTCAAAAGCATCTCAATCTGAATGTTTTTAAAACTGTATCCTTCAGCGATTTTTCTGCTTCCGATAATCACTTGACAGAACTCGCCGTTTTTGTTTCTCGGGTGATTAAACTCCTTGACAAGAGCGCCGATGTTCTTTGTCTTTGATGTGAGCACCATGTATCTCTTGCCAAAAGACTGCAGCTCGTTCAGCCCGAAACGCGTGAAACCACGGCGCCGCAAAATCATCGTCAGCGTTTCGACTCCGGAGCCCTGCACGGCAGAGCAGTAAATGAACACATTTTTGCTTCTATTTTCTTCGATTTTTTTAACGGCGTGAAAGTACTTTACCGAGTATTTGCGCAGCGCGTCGTCGTTCTTCAGCGAGTCGATGAATGCGTCATCTTTGCAAAACTTTGCTCGCCCCTCTTCTCCCCATGATCCATCTGGAAAGACAAACAGGGAAGCCTGAATAGAATTGAGGTAGAATTCTCCGCGGGCGCCGCTTGTATCCGACTTGTATGCTTGAACATACGCCCTTGTTTGGAACTTACTCATCTCCAAATCAAGGGACCTGAATTGAGGGATATCTGCGTACCCCTTCTGCGGTCGTCCGAGCCACTCAACTTTAACGTCGAACTTTGGGTCGGTCAGATACGAAACGCGCCCGCGGAGAATCTCTTTCAAAATAAGTTCCTTGTTTGCATTGACTTCCAGCGTTCCGTCCGCCTTTTCGACAAAGAACGACTGCTCGAAGTCGACGAGTTGTTTTTCCTTTGGAAGAATCAAGTTCATGAGGAGAGCGAACTCGTTCACATTGTTCCGCATCGGCGTTCCGGTAAGAAGAAGGATCTTTCGCTGCTGAATCAGGTGAAACGCGCGGAACAAATTTTCGTACACAAGGACGCGGCCCTGTTTTTCTTCTTGCTGCGTCAAAACATTGTGCGCTTCGTCGACGATGAAGATCGTATTGTTGTAGAACTTGACAACATTCTCGTCCGAAAGCTGCGAACAGTCTTTTGCGAAAGAGTAGTACGTTTCAAAGCGGTAGAACTTCTTCACGAGCCGCCTGCTTTGCCGCATTTTCTCTTCAGGCGAAAGCCCTTTCTCGTTGGATTCGTACGAGCCGCATTTCGTGATTAGCTCTCTCCGCAAATTGTCGAGGGAATCTGAGCCCGCGGCCATGACGATGCATCTCTTGAATACACCCTTTTTCTTGAGAAACTCAGAAACTGAAAAGGCGGCGCACGTCTTGCCGGTTCCCATTGCGTGATAGATAAGTCCTTCATCATACGGCGTGTATCCCGAGAAGAATCTCTCAATAATAATCTGCTGCCTAAGGCGCGTTTTTCCGTCAACAAAAAGCGGCCGATCTTGCGCACCGAGCCTATTTTCGTAAAATTCCTTCTTTTGAAAGATTGCTGCTTGCAAGTTCTCATCGTCAACTGAGGGGTAGTATGGGAAGAAATCGACTAGGTCCATGTCTCTTTATTATTCGCGCTTTTCGATAAATAATGCTCTCGCGCTTCCAATAAATGAGCGCCGCACAAGCATTGTTCCGACACATAGACCGCCTCTCAAATCTCAATCTCGTTCCGAGAGACTTTGTCGCCAGACAGTATTATGAAAAGAAGGGAAGATTCATCTACAAAACGGACAGCGAGATGAGAGATGTATGCACCGTCATGGAACACCCCGAGTTCTTCCAGTTCTACTACAAGTACATGCGCGACTTTGAAAAGTTCAAAAGAACTCTTGTGTTGCTGCGGCTCTACGAAATCATAAGCCGCAAGTTTCAGCAAACTTGTCCGGGCGCACACAACGCGTACCACAAGCTCTTTTTTCTTTACAATCTGATGAGGGATCCGGACCTTCGCCGTATTCTTTTCTCAAACATCAAGCTTGAAGATAACGATAAGGACAACGATAAACACGACCGTCTTGATTACAAGGGTCCATATCCAGCTATTTGTAAGCAGTCCGATACCCGTCCCAACGATCGGGATTGAGAGGGCGATGAACGTGGCCAGCAGAATGATGAACTTTCTGTATTTTTGAAAAAAGCTTTTTGGTTTATTCTCAGAGATGTAGGGCCGCAGCCTTGAGGCCTCGAGTGCGCTCATTCTCTCAGTCTTGATGACTGGCAGTTTATCGATATTGTCGCTCATTTGTTTAGAAAAACAAAGCAAGTTAAGGAAAAGATAAGTAGTCGAAAACTATTGTCAAGGTGAACTTTTCAAAAAGAACATGGTCTCTCTTTTGAAAATAAAACATGGCAAGCGCCGCCTTCCGTCTTCTCTCCTGCGTCTCTATAAAGGTCTTGATCTGTGCAGATTTAGCCAAACAATACGCGGTTTGTCCATTCATGTCTTCCCAGTTCGGACGCTCTGTTTTGAAGTACAAAAAGGAAACTAGCTTGAAGCAATCTTGCTTGCACGACCACATCAGAGCGTTTCTCCCGTCTTTGTACAGATGGTCTACGTCTGCGCCCATTTCGTCGACCAAAAACTCCACAATTCCGATGTGTCGGTTGTAGCATGCCCATAGAAGCGCGCTGTCGTCGTTGTAGTCGAATATTTCTGTGTCTGCGCCCCGTTCGGCGAGCAGTCTCACAATTTGCGCGCATCCGTTTCTGCAAGCCGATATTAAGGCGGTCTCGTGTGCCGAGTCCACGGCGTTGACGTCGATTTCGCTTTCCTGGAGGATTCTTTCCACGAGCCAAGTCTTTTTCGACGATACTGCCCAGTGAAGAAGGGTCTTTTTATTTGGCTGATTGTAGGCGTTGATCGAATCGTAAATCGCGCGAAAGCTATTAATAAACCTTTCCACGTCGTCGATGTCTTCGCACAGCTGCACGTCTTCCGCCAGCAGTTTGCATTCCGTCATGTTTATTAGATATCTAACTATTAATCGACACCAAAAGCAAATGAAAAGGGATCTTGTTACATACGTCTCCTCCTACCTAGGTCCTCTCTCAACGCGCGGTTCTAGGAGGCTGGTTCAAAAGGTCAACAACATTCTTTCAATAATGTGCAAAGCCGCACTCAGAGACTATTCCCTCGGAAAAATGCAGGCCTGCGAAATTAAGCAGAAATACTTTCCAGACGACTTTCTAGCCGAGAGTTCTTGCTTTGTCGCTCACTGTTGCGACATTCGGGACGCGCTCGAGCGCGCGAGTTTCCGAACCGACGTGAGCGAAGAAGGGATGCGCGCGCTCTCTGACGAACTCTCGGCACCGTTCGAATTGCTCCTAACAAAGATTTGCCAACTCTACATCTTTTCAGGCGAAAGTTTGGATCAGCTTTGGGAAGAGGTGCGCCAATATTCTGTCCTTGACGAAATTCTGCGCGGATTCGGAATCGAAGAGCTTTGTTCTTCCCAAGAAGAGTGCGAGTTGATCCTTTCCTTCGGTTTCAAGAGCACTTCAAGTAAAAGAGCTGTATCGGAGCTCATAGACAGTTTGGTTGTATCGTTAATTAGAAATGACACCGGTAAAAAGAATGGAGTACAAAGAGCCCACTGAAGATATGAAATCTTTTGTTGAGCGCGCGCAGGAGTTTTGGAAGCACGTTGACGTCGAGGCTTTGCAGCCAGTTATACACGGGGGCGAAGAACCTTCAGAAGAAGTGATGGAGCAAAGGCGGCGCGCACTCGAAGTCGCAGAGCGAAATCTTGCGCTCTTTTCCAAACAAATTGAGGCGAAGAATAAACAAGATGGCAAATCACTCGATTCGGTTCCTGAATAAAAACGGGCTCGTGAATTCTCCGGACTGTTTGGAGCGCGCCCCCGAGGGCTGTCTTTTGGCTGCGACACCCAACGCGTTCGATGCGCCGCGTGCGATAAGGACTCGGCTTGATAAGCCCTCGCAAATTTCAGGAATTAATGAAACGAACATGTACACTGAGCCCTCGCTCCTGAACTATGCGGCGGGGTTCAACTACCCGTCTTACTACGACACAAATAACGCTCAGGTAACCTACTACGTTGACGAAGCGCTTGCAAAACCTTTCTTTGGGCCAAACTTTGGCCAAGGGTGTCCTTCTGTTTATTACGAAAACTATGTTGACCCCATGAGCTCCTGGAAGCCGCACTACTACTATGAGATGCAGCGGCCTCAGAACATTTCACAGTTATCTTGGATCAACGATTCCACCTTTTTTAGAGAGGATCTCGTAAGCAAACAAATGGCAAAGATGAACCAAGTGAGGTCAGAGCCGTTTCTTTAAGTTCCGACGCGCGCGCAAAGTTGAAATTACTGTTGTGAAGACAACTTCAAAAGTTGTTCAAATTAAAAACAAAGCTGGAACTCTTTTTAATTTGAACAAATATTTCAATCTTTGCATTAAGAGACCTCTTTATAAAATTTACGAATAATAAAATGTCCTCACGTGTTCAAAAAGATATCATTTGTGACTTTATATCGGCAAACACTGCCGTCTCGCAACTATCTGAAGAGCAGGTTGTCAAAACTTATCAGATATCTGACCCTTATCTTTTATCAGAAAATTTTTTTCCGAGTAATACTTTTAATAGTACATCAGTGTCTTTAACGACTGGAAGCACATTTCAGGCCGGATTTTTCAAATACGTAGGAGGAGTTTTAGCTCCAAACGGTTTGGTTTACTGTGCTCCAGTTCAGGAAACAAATATCCTTGCAATTAACCCGGTGAATAACACAGCTTCGACGAAGCTTGTGACTCTATCGACAGGCTCTGTTCTTTTATCCAACTCTGACTATTTTGGAGCAGTTCTCGCGCCAAATGGAAAGATTTACTGTATTCCTTTTAGAAATTCAAAGGTCGGCGTGATTGACCCGGAGACAAACATCTTTAGCACAACGCTCGTAACTGACGCGACGGGCTCATCAATACCCGCGGGTGGAGACAAATGGATCGGCGGTTGTCTCGCCGCGAACGGAAAGATTTACGGTATTCCGTCTAACTCGACGAATGTGTTAGTTATTGACCCTGAGACAAACACTGCAAGTACCATTTCTGTTTCTGGGACTACAGGAAGTACGCTCGTTGGTAGTGCAAAATGGCAAGGTGGAGCGCTCGGCCCCGACGGAAAGATTTACGCCGCGCCGAGGGATGCACTGTCCGTGCTTGTTATTGACCCTTACACGGACACATTCGACACGACATCAATATCCCTCACGACAGGCTCAACATTTGGAGTATATGCTAATCCAGTTCTCGCTCAAAATGGAAAGATATACTGCGTGCCGAGAAACGCCACATTAGTTGGTGTAATTGATCCGGAGAGAAAAACTTTTGACACCACTTCAATAACTCTCTCAGCCGGCTCGACTCTTTCCGGAAACAATAAGTACGGCGGAGGCGTTCTCGCTATGGATGGAAAAATATACGGCATTCCACGCGACGCGACCAACGTTCTCGTTATTGACCCAGAAACTAATATCGCTTCTACTACGACCATCAGCCTTTCGTCGGGCTCCACATTTGGAAATTGTATCAGCTGTGTTTTAAATTCAAACGGAAAGATTTACGGCGTTCCGTATT
>JACCDN010085714.1_pt1 | contig 29507 bp, 35 predicted proteins | sample 7441691 | NCBI WGS metagenome assembly JACCDN01 (sample SAMN15323439, study PRJNA562643) | freshwater metagenome | isolation source: river surface water | place: USA:Blue River Watershed | collected 2017-08-16 | reverse complement strand
TGGAGAACGCGCTTTCTTTGACTTGCTTTTACGTTTTGGAGAACGCGCTTTCTTTGACTTGCTTTTACGTTTTGGAGAACGCGCTTTCTTTGACTTGCTTTTACGTTTTGGAGAACGTACTTTCTCAGACTTGCTTTTACGCTTTGGAGAACATGTACGTTTATTAGTATTGCTTTTACGTTTTTTACGAGCAGCTTCACATTCTCCTTCACCAATTAAACATTTTTTCATATCACACTTTTCAATCATATAATCAGGTGATAAATATTTACCTTCATTTCCGTTTAAAATAAAAAAATAATATTCTTCATCTTCATCTGACATAAAAACATTTAACGGACCTTTTCCTATATCAATTATATATTTTTTTCCTATAATCATGTTTTAATAATACCAATAAATTAATATTCTATAATTAAACTCTTTTAATTCGCATAGTTAGAAATCCAAAAATTTATCTCCTTTTTTAAAATATGTATATTTATCAGTTTTTAATTTTTTAACATTTTTAACTTTTAATAATGTAAGATTATTTTTGTCTTTTCCACCATAAACTCTTACATCATTATCTCCGCATGGATTTACTCCCTCGTTTGCTATACGTATTTTTGGATAATTTAATTTATTCAAGGACACTGGACCAAAAATTTCAGATTTTCTAGATTCATTTTTATCTTTTACACAGCTAAATTGATAATATTTATTCCACGCAGAAGATCCAGTCCCCCAACCTAAATCTTTACATTTTGAAGTATCTCCTCCTACTCTACAATTTCCTGCCCAATAAATTCTATTAATATTTGGTGGATCAATTGGAGTCATTGTAGTAGTTGGAGTCATTGTAGTTGGAGTCATTGTAGTTGGAGTCATTGTAGTTGGAGTCATTGTAGTTGTAGGCATCATTGTAGTTGGAGGCATCATTGTAGTTGGAGTCATCGTAGTTGTTGGAGTCATTGTAGTTGTTGCTATCGTAGTTGTTGGAGTCATTGTAGTTGTTGCTATCGTAGTTGTTGGAGTCATTGTAGTTGTTGCTATCGTTGTATTTTTTTTTCTTGTTAACAAATATATCGCAACACCTACAACTATTATGGTAATTAATATAATCCAGATAATCATTGTTTATATTAATCAAATAAAATAAAATTTGTATAATTTTATATTAATCAAATAAAATAAAATTTGTATAATTAGATATCGTAAAAAACATGTCCTTTGGTGTATACCCCAGTATTGCCAAAATCTTTAACAGTTAATCTCGTAAGATTATTTTTATCAGTTCCACCATAAACTGCAACTTTATTACTTCCGCATGGATTAAACCCATCTTTACCAATACGTATTTTTGGGTTTTTAAAGTTGTTATTATTAACTGGTCCGAATATTTGTGATTTAGTAGATTCTAATCCATCATCATTTTTACAACTAAATTGATAATATTTACCCCACGGAGATCCACCAACACTACCCCAAACTAATCCACCACAACTTTCAGATGGAATAGCGTCATTACAAGATCCTTGCCAAGATATTTTTTCTATACTCGGTGGAGACAATGGAGTCATTGTAGTTGTAGGCATCATTGTAGTTGTTGGCATCATTGTAGTTGTTGGCATCATTGTAGTTGTTGGCATCATTGTAGTTGTTGGCATCATTGTAGTTGTTGGCATCATTGTAGTCGTTGGCATCATTGTAGTCGTTTCGTCTTCAGCTTCTTCTGGTTCAGCTTCTTCTAATTCGTCTTCAGCTTCTGGAGCCATAGTTGTTGTTGGAGCCATTGTAGTTGGAGCTATTGTTGTTGTTTGAGTATCTTTTTTCAATACAAAATACGCACCAGCTCCTCCACCAATTAATAATATAAATAATATTATCCAGAAAATCAATCTTTATATTATATAAATATATTAAAAAAATTATAATACCCATATTTTTCTAAAATATTTATTAAATTCTTTGTTGAGTTCGTGAAACAAACACGTGAAGCGTCTTGGGTTAATAACCCATAATTTTTAAAACATTTATTAATTCTTCATTGTGTTCTTTTTGTTTTTCTTTGTCAAATAATATATTTCTATAATTCTCTATTTCTTCTTTTGTATAATAATGATCCATTTTCTTTCCACCGCGTTGTAAGCATGTATATATTTCATGATCTTTTCTACAAATTAACCGACATTTTTTAATTTCTAATGCTATCTTTTCTTTTGAACATGAATACAATGCTGAAACTTGTTTATATTTATCATCTGATATATATGATCAAAATCTAATGCGCAACACATCTTTGTTTTATCGTCAATAGTCCAATCGCATATTTGACATTTTCCAATAGCTTTTTTAATAGATTGTATGAATAATTTTCTGTCTATATTTAATTTTTTATATTTAGTAATTTCTTCTGTTTTAAATTGTATTTGCCTATCAATATCTGTTTTAATTCTATGACAAATTGAGCATCGTAATTCTAAATTTGATTCTTCTTTTATCCAATCTGACGGCTTGCTTCTTGTTATTTGAACAGTTTTCTTTTTTGGATCAATGTGATCAAATTCTAATGAAAATAAGTCATCGCTATTACAATCAACGCATTTACCTCCAAGTTTTATTTTGAATTCTTTTACAGTATTTCTACGTTTATCATTTGCTTTCATCCAATCGTTTCTACATCTTTCACATAAATTGTACCCAGTTGTTAAAAAACAATTATTACAATTTGAAGATTTACATTGTGCAAATTGTTTTTGATCATGATGATTACAGTTAATATCTTCAAAACAATCATATATTTTACAAGCTTCTATTGCTATTCCAGCATCTATATAATATCTATTATAATTTAATCCATAAACATATTTTCCATGTTTTAAACTAGTATTTAACGATTTTTCCAAGTCTCTACACTCTTCGCATTTATTATAATATTTATTTTTTTTATTGTTAAATATAGCACTTTTAAATATCTTCAAACAACAATCACACACAAGATCTTTTGTATTATAAAAAGAATGCTTTTCTCTTTTATGAATTAATAAATTAGAATTTGATGTAAAAATCTTTTTACATTCTTCACAACAAATTTCTTTCCGTTCTTCACAAATTTGTTCTTGTGCAATAGCTTCGTTCATTTATAATACTATAATATATTATAAATTCAGTTTTTTAAACGCACTTGCTCAATTAACCAAATCTCCATCGATTTCCACACACGCAGCGTACAAATGTTGTTATCGGTTCATCTGCGGACCGAGTCATCTGTTGGTAGTAAGTAGTTTTAGTAGACTTACATTTGAAACATGTAAAGAGACCATTTTCTGGGATATCTTCCTTTGGAACAATATTCATATTATCATATTTAACATTTTTAGTTAATTCTTCCCAACGTAAAGGATCGCGTTCAATATGGGATAAGTACATTATATCAAATTCGGAATAGAGTTTATCAAAAAGACATTTGATGAGAAAAGTATTTTTAAGATAACTATCAATATTTAGATTATGATACATAGTGGAAGCTTTTTGAAGATAATATTGATTTTTAAAAACCCAATTCCAACATTTATCAAATTTATGTTTATAATTGTAATGTTTAATAGCATAATTAAAAATACCTCGTTCAGTATTCAAAGCCATTTTTTTAATATCTGATTCTGAATAATTATAATTGTTATTGTTATTGTATTTTATATAAATATCATAGAATTTCAAATAAATAAATTTTCTAGTTTTATGTACAGGTATTAATAAATCCATTATAATATAATTTTTAAATATTTAATTTATTTTTTTATTATATAATATAATAAATAATTATGAATAGAGATTTTAACGCAGAACGTGAAAAAATTATGTCTGATCTTTTTAATGATTTTGGATATGATCAAGATGGTAATATTCAGATAAATAAAGATATAGAAAAAACATTTGATGAAAGTAACGAAAATGAAAGTGGAAGTGGAAGTGAAGAAAGTGGTGAAGAAGAAAGTAACGATATTATTGAAGAAACTGTGAGTGATAGCGAAGAAAAAAGTAACGATATTATTGAAGAAACTGTGAGCGATGATAGTGATGATAGCGATGACAGCGATAACAATGATGTTTTCACTAAACAAAAATATAATTCTATCGCAAAAAAAAAAAACAAATGTACGTACAAATGAACATATAAATGATATAATGTTAGAAAACGAAATCAAAAAAATAATTAGATACGAGAAAAATCCAAAAAATATTAGAAATATACTTTCAAAGACTTTTAACAAACAATATGATATAATTAATTTACCTACAAAAAAAATTCAAGATTATATTTCTGATTATGAAGATGAAGAATCTGCTGATTATTTTCCAACAAATCAAGAATTGTACAATATCGAAAATGAAAATTTAATAGAATTGCCGTTTGAAGATTCTATAGAAGACACAGAAGACACAGATACAAACGATAATCCAGCAGATTTCATTAATAATTTAAACGAAACTCAAGATAATACTTCAAATGATCAAGATATAAATGATACAGCAGATTTCATTAATAATTTAAGCGAAACCCAAGATGATACTTCAAATGATCAAGATATAAATGATACAGCAGATTTCATTAATAATTTAAGCGAAAATCTAGATGATACTTCAAATGATCTAGAAGATATTTCAAATGCGAATAATATAATTATAGATACGAACGTTAATTGGATTAATTCGTCAGATACCCCGACTGTAAAAAAATTAAAATATAAAACTAATACAAATACTAATTTCGGTACTCAAACTGAAACTAATACAAATGCTGATTTCGGTACTCAAACTGAAACTAATACAAATGCTGATTTCGGTACTCAAACTGAAACTAATACAAATGCTGATTTCGGTACTCAAACTGAAACTAATGAGTCTACAGAAATGCCAAAACGTAAATCTAAAAGTAAAAGTAAAACTCGTTCTCCAAGACGTAAATCACCAAAACGTAAATCTAAAAGTAAAACGCGTTCTCCAAAACGTAAATCTAAAAGTAAAAGTAAAACGCGTTCACCAAAACGTAAATCTAAAAGTAAAAGTAAAAGTAAAACACGTTCTCCAAAACGTAAATCCCCTAAAAGAAAATCTCCTAAAAGAAAATCTAAAAGTAAAAGTAAAACGCGTTCTCCAAAACGTAAATCTAAAAGTAAAAGTAAAACACGTTCTCCAAAACGTAAATCTCCTAAAAGAAAATCTAAAAGTAAAAGTAAAACGCGTTCACCAAAACGTAAATCTAAAAGTAAAAGTAAAACACGTTCTCCAAAACGTAAATCTCCTAAAAGAAAATCTAAAAGTAAAACGCGTTCACCAAAACGTAAATCTAAAAGCAAAAAATAACAAAAAATACTTAAAAAAATTTAATTAATTAATTAATTATTTTATTATAAATTTATTTTATTTTAATATAGTATAAATAAAATATGGAAGGATATATTAGACAAGTAGATTCAACGTTAAATAACGTTTTAAATAGTGTATATAAAACTACAGTAATCAGAGGAGTAATCCATCTTGTATTAGTATTATACGCAGCAAAATTAGCACCAAGCCTTCCAAGAGAAATTTTAGCTTATTTTGAAAACGCATATGTTAAATTGTTTGTATTTTCTTTAGTATTATGGACTGCCCAATTTAGCCCAACAACTTCATTATTAATATCTTTGGCATTTATGGTAACGCTCAATTACGCAAATAAAAGACCATTGTGGGAATTTTTAGAAAACGTTGAAAATGGTGATCCAACTCAAGCACCAACAGCACCAACAAAGGATGTAGCTATTGATTCTGCTGCGGCAATTGTTCAAGCACAATCGGAAAATACTCCAATTGTTGATGGAGTCGCACAAAAAGATAATACTGTAGTAATTCAACCAACAATTGTTCAAACACCAAATGGTCAAGCAGTTGTTAACCCATCTGTTGTAATCGCTCCAGCAATTGTATCTAATGCTGACGGTGAAAAACTCATAGTTAAACCAACCGTAACTGTATTAGAAGCTCCTCAAGCACAAGCTCCAGAAATTGTTCAAGCACCAGCAAGTCCATCATTAGTAGATATGACTCCAGCACCAAGTCCTGCTCCAGCACCAACCCCAGCAATGTCTAAACAACAAACTTCAGAACCTGCAGGATGTTATCCAGTAAGAAGATATGATATGAGCCAAATCAATGCATACGACAATCTAGCTGGATCAAGTTTCGGAAGTGTTAGTGCTTAATTTTAAAAAAAATTCTTAAATAATATTATTTATAATTTAAGTATTCAAATATTGTATTTAGCTTAACAGTGATTAATCGTCAATTATACATTCTAAATTAACATGTTCAGCGTTTTTTTTTGATTCTTTTGTTATAATATGTTCATATTTAATAATATTATAATTATCTAAATCAATTGATTGTTCAATCGTTATATGATTTTTAAAATGATCATAATAAAATATTTTTCTACTATTGCTTTGTGTTTTATATATAGAAAATGCGTCTTGTAAATCAATTATTAATGGATGAGTTATTATATGATCTTTTCTAAAAATTCTACCAACAATTTGTTCTAATTTACCACTTTCATTTTTAGTAGTATTTTTTAAATGACCAATGTATTTTTTAGGAGTTATTAATAATAGCGTATCAAGATCTTTTTCAGAAACACCTTCACTAAAAGCTGCATATGTTGCTAATATAACACTACTTGCTTTACTTTTTTCCAAATCAGCCAATTTCATTTGGCCAACAAACAAACCATATGTAAAAAATACAAAAGGATCCTTGTCTAATAATGTATTTATATTTTTTAAATGTTCTCTACGATCACTTAAAACTAATATTTTTCTATTTTCTAATACGTGATGTTTTATTATTTCAATTATTAAAGCATTTCTTTTAGGCATATCTATTAATTCACTAATCATACTTGTAAATTGTATTTGTGATGCTCCAGTATATTTATTTTCAATTGTTATTTCTTTATAGTCTTTTGATTTTATCTTAATAAAATTTATTTTTGGTGTTAAACCTATTCTATCAGATTTACTTTGATATACTACATCTCCCAAGAAATATTTAAATATATATTCGCATCCATCTCCTCGTTTTGGCGTAGCAGATAATCCTATTGTATATTCCGAACTTGTTTTCATTAAAACTTTTGAAAAAACTTTACTTGGTACATTATGACAATTATGTACTACAAATCCAATTTTATCACTCGTCCCTAAAACACCAACTATATAATTATGATTACCTTTTACTTCTAAATCATACACATAATTAGATGGCCAACAATTCGGTATATTTTTATCAATATTTGTAATTTTTGAATATCCTACATAATTACCAAAATGATTTAATGTATATTTATCATTATAACACATAATATAATCATCTATAGTTAAATTTTTTGCTTCTTTCCATCCATTGTATGTAAGATATTTATGATTTTCAGTTGATACACTTTTCATTCTACTACAATATATCGCAATTAAAGTATCATTCTGTTTTCTAAATACATTAACAATTTTCTTATATTCAAATCGTTTTTCAATTTCATTAAACGTAAGTACCAGTGGCAATTTTTCTTCTTTCATATAATACAAATCTCCAATATCTATATTACCTTCTAATGTAATAATTGGAGTATCATGTGTAAAACATTCATCAATAATTACTGTATTAATATCTTTAAAAATAGTATCTGGATAATCTATTAATGCTAAACTTTGAAGCATTCCTAAAACTATATCCTTTCCTTCTGTTTCAATCTTTTTTCCTTGTATAATACCAATATTACATCCTGGTAAGCATGTTTTAATTTCATTTTTCCATTGGTTTAATAATGTAATTTTATTAACTATTATTAACGCTTTACCACACAATTTTGATAAAACGTATAATGATGTAAACGTCTTTCCACCACCTGTCATTATACTTAATATACCACCACCAATATTATTTAATTCTTTTAATAATATATCAGAAGCTTCCTTTTGTGTTGGATATAATTCCCCTTTAAATTCCAAATTAGATTCCCATTTTTGTCCAATATAATTATCTAATTTTTTATTAGGAATACCATATTTCTTTATTCCGTAAATTTTTGGAATATATATTTTTGTTTTCGTTTCTGTATATAATAAAAATTTATTATCTGGTCCGAAATTATATTTTTCATCTACCAATGGTCTTCCTACTAAATCGTTTTTTAATATTTTCAATTCTTCATTTGATAAAATTTCCTTTTTAATAACATATCCATTTTTTGATAAATAACTCGTGTTTAATATAAGGTCCATTAAATATTTATAATTTATATAAATATTCAATTTTATTTTAAATTATAATAATAATAATAATCTAGTATGGAATACGATTACGAAGTTAATTTAAAACAATTATGCGAATATTGTAAAAAATATAAAAATTATAATTTATTAGATTTCTGTGATATATGTAATATATTTTTTTGCGTTGAATGTCAAGTTAGCTGTGTTATATGTAAAGATTTATTGTCTTGTAAAACGTGTTTTTTTAATAATGATATTTGTAATATATGTGATGACAGTATATGTTCTTTTTGTATATTACACTGCACTAATTGTAATAAAGATAGTTGCTATAACTGTAATTTTATAAAAGGTTGTATAATATGTCATAAAGATGTTTGTAATATATGTAGCGTTAATTGTTCGTTGTGTCCTAATACTATTTGTTTAATATGTAATAAATACAATGATTACAATGACGTCTGTAATAATTGTAATAAAAATTTTTGTATAACTAAATTATATACTTGTATATGTAATAAAACTAGGTCTTGTAATACATGTTTTCCAATTTGTAATATATGTAATGCTACAATTATATTAAATACTGAAAATACAATTACAAAAACATTTCCAACAGAAATTATATTAAATATATTTTCTTTTATTTAAGTATAAAATGTTTATTGGGAAAAGTGTAATGTTTATAGCTATAATTATTTGTTTTATTGGATTTTTCTATTTAGGTGTAGCACAAGGTCAAGGTGATTTTTCAACCATTGATAAAAAAGATACAAATTATAAAGGTGGTATTGCTGGGGTTATGTTAGGATTTATAATTTTTGTTATTGGATTGTATGTGAATATGAAAAGTGATTTAATTAAGAAATAATAATGTATCTTTAAAATACATTTCCGAATACACTTTTGTAAACAATGTTTTTTTATTTTGAGAATTTATATCCAATAAGTTTATTATATATTTTGATGACGTATAATGATCTGGTAATTTATTTATTTTATCAGCAAAAATTGTTTTAAATTCTATAATATCATAATTAGAATTCGTTTGTAAAAAATCTTTAAATGATACCAAATTCATTTTATATTATATATTTAAATAAAATATATAATATATACAAATATTAGCGAGTTGTTAAAACATGATGGTAGAATTCGTCAAAGTCATTACACAAATAACAATTGTATTTTTTATTGTTTAAACACTTAGTATAAACTAATGATATTTCGTTATATAATATATCAATTTTTTTTATTTTAGATTTCAATATATAATATTCATTAATCAAAATTATATAATTACGTATTTTTTTATAATTTATTTTATATTTAAAAAATATATTTAAACACATATTTGATTTGAGCAAATTCATTTGTAAATTGATTTTCATTAAATTTTTTTTATATATTTTGTTTATATTATATACAATAATACTATATTCTAATAATAATTTTGATATATCTCTTATATCAAGATAATTTCTACATAATGGACACATAAATTTACACATACATTTTATATTATTTTCAGACAAAGAATATATATACATATATAAACATTTTATATGAAAATGGTGATTACATTCTAATTTATAATTCTTTTCATTATGGTCTTCCAAACATATAGAACAATCCATACTATATTTATTTCTAAGTATTTTTCAGTTATTTTTTACGACTCTTTAATTTGCGTTTATAATTTATAATTATATTATATAATATATAATATATAATTTAAATGTATTTGTATCAAAATCAAGAGGATTTAACGTTAACTTTAAATCAATTGGATTGACTTTCTTCTTCTTCAACGACTCTTATTTCGTTATATTTACCAGGAAATCAAAATATAGAAGAAGTTAAAACATTTTTACGCCAAGAATTATCTGAATCATCAAATATTAAATCAAAAGAAACAAAAAATAATGTCCAATATGCTTTGAAAACAATTTTACGAAACATCAAAGACGATCATAAATTACCTTTAAATGGTATTGCTATATTTGTAGGATATACTCGTGAAAACGGTATGGTTACATACTTCATCGAAGCACCTTTTAAATTAACTAAAAAAATATATATTTGTTCAAAACATTTTGAAACTGAAATCTTAAAACAAGAAATATCAGATTCTAATGGTATTTCGATAGGTTTTATTATAATTGATGGAAATTCTTGTTATTTTTATATTGTAACAGGACCAGTTGAAAAATTAATATTTAAAAAATTTGTTGACCTTGATTCAGATACATCTCGTGGAGGACAATCTCAAGCACGTCATGCTCGAAACAGAGATATACAAAAAGAAAATTATTTAAAATTATGCTCTGAAGGTATCAGAAAAGCTTATGAAAAACAAAAAATTATTATTTCATCTATTTTTGTTGCAGGAAATGGAGATGCTAAATATCAATTTTCAAAATATTATAATTTATTAGGCGTACAATTGGAAAATATTGTACACACTAATTTATTAACAATCAAGGAATCTGGTGGATTGGGTTTGCGAGAAGCACTTAAAAATTCTGAAAAATTATTAGATATGACCAAAATGAAAAACGAAAGTATTGAATTACAAAAATTAATGTATACCATTGATAACCAACCTGATAAAGTTAGATTAGGAGAAAAGGCAGTAATGGAAGCAATAAATGAAGAACTTGTTGAAACATTATATATTACAGATAAACCAATAACCTTTGATATAAATTCAATTAAAACAATTCATTATATTTCAGGAAGAACAAAAGAATCTATATTTTTTAAAAATATTCAAGAATTTGCAGCAATTTTATATTATAATTCTCATATACTTGATGATGAAATATATTAAACTTATTTTTTACATTCTTGCTTGTTGTGAGGATAAACGTCTACTTTTTTATAATCATTTAATTTATATTCAAAATCGTCAGTAGGTTTATATTTACAATTTTCGCATTTTGTATATGGTCTTATAATACCCTTTAAATCATTTTCAATATCTACACTCTTTGATAAAACTCCCGTAGGATTGTATGTAATAAATGGAGGGGAAAAATTATTACATTCGTTTTTATTAATATATTTGGTTTCATCTATTACATAACTAAATATACTCTTATTATTTTCCGATTGTTGATTTATAAAACAATTATCATATTTTGTTTTTGTACTACTCATATATTATATTATTATAATATAAATAAATTTTTATATTATAATTATTAAACATTAATACCACGTCTTGAACTGAAATTGAAGCTTTCAGTAGTATCAATAATTTCTGTAATTTCCAAACAAAATGAATAATCAAGATCATTAAAATCGTATAAAGTATTATTATAATTTACAATAGAAAAATCTAATTCGCTTAGATTATTTAATGGAGTATCAAATTCTTTCGGATTGCTTAGAAAATTAAAAACCATACTTCCAGGTGATTGATCTAATGTTATTCTCGCAAAAATATTTTCAACATATCCAGTATTTCGCATTGTAGATAATTGTGGACAACAAAGAAAAGCATAATTCTCACCTTCTAAATTAATAGACCGGTTTAATAAACTATTTTTTGTATTTGTTTGAACACCGTTAAATCCATGTCTGAGACTACTAATAAAAACATTATCACCACCACCTTTTGAAGAACTTGTAGCAAAACTAATAGATTCAAATGTAAACGAATGTTCGTCAATAATATCTTTGACATTATATTCCAATTTATTTAAAGAATTAGCTTCAATACCACCAACACTTGAAGCTCCATATATATAAAATTTATTAGACATTCCAATAATACCAAAACTTCCAATACTAACACCAATTCCACCAGGAAATATTATTCTAAAAGTATCAGTATCAACATATCTAATTATATAATCTCCATCATCTATTATAGGTGTAGTATTAGTTTCCATAACTCGTACAGTATCACCATCGTTTAAATTGTGTGGTAATTGTGTATTAATTTCTACGTTATAACCATCTAAATCAACTACAGCATTTATAGTAGTAATTTTATTAAAATTGTGATAAGGAAATGTAACAATGACATCTGCTAATCCAATGTATGCTTCTTCTTTGTTTAAAACTTCAATATCATAAGAAGTAGTCATAAAATCTATTGTAAAATTATTATTATCCAATACACTATATACTGTAAATATACCAGAATTAGAATTAGTAATTGAAGGTGATGTAATAATATTATAAAATTTAATTCTATCACCTATTGATAAATTGTGATTATTACATCCTATAACACTAATATTTCCAACAGTAAAAGAATTTATAATTAATGTTTGTGAAATGAATGGATCATGCCTTGGCATATTACCACCATCACCAGGATTTATAACATTTACGTCACCACCATCTAAAATTGTTCCTGGTATAACTAATAATGTTGGTGAAAGCACTCCAAATATCGGATTTTCTTGATTGAAACTTGGTTTGCTTATAGTATCATAAAATGTAATTTTTTTTCCAATATCATATGGATCATAGTTGTGATCTGTAAAAGTTGTTACTAATACAGTATCAAAATCAAAATTCGCAGAACTTGTTATAGATATTGTTCTTGAATCAAATGTAATCATCCCAGAATTTATTATAGTAAAATCTATTTTTGTATTTACAGAAATTAAAAAACTAAAAGAATCTATTATACCAGTTATAACTTTATTACCATCAATTGTAGGATTTGTACCACTTGCTGATATTAAACATGTTTGACCAATATAAGAAAATGTATTTTGAAAATTGTGAGGTTCTAATAATGTTATTTTCAATTGATAAAAATTAGACATTGCTTGTATGCTTGTATCTATTCTCTGTGAACTATTTTCTAACGGATATCCTATATTTTGAGCAATAGTATATGAATTTTCTCCAAAAAGCATTTGGAATGGTGCTTTTCTACCAGTTTTTACAGTATTACCTCCACCTTGACTTGTTTCTCCAGCTTTTACATTAACTTCATATTGAATACTATTTGCGTTTAAAACTGTAATTGTTTGTGGACCATTTATAATACTTGAATTTATTCCACCAACATTTCTTCCACCAACTATATAAATAATATCTCCAGTAGTATATCCATGATTTGGTGCTGATACTGTTATTAATCCTATACCAGTCGTAACACTAATGGGATTATTTGGTAATTGTGTTAATATTAAAGATGTTATTGTAACTATATCAGTATCAATATCCAAATCTAATATAAAATAATGAAAATCTCCAGTTTTATTACGTCTCTTTATACTTGCCAATTTACTCGTCATTTCATCCGTTAAAGTACTAACAATATAACTACCTATACGTAATTGAACATTATATACTGGATATGTTTTTGTAATATTGTCTATAATATCATCGTCAATATCTTCTTGATTTCTCCAATATATATTATTATTTATACTATTAATAACAGCATTAGTATTTGGAAATTCTATACTTGCCAATCGTATAGTTTTTACATTATAAAAAGTCTTTCCTAAAAATACTTTGAAATAACTTGGTTTTAAATATAATATCTTATCACGGTCTCTCGAGTCAATACTAACAAATGTTTTAATTTCTTTTGTTTTCCGTTTTAATTCTACATTAGAAACACTTGATTCATTTATTTTATTTGTATTATATATAGAATTACTATCATTATATTCATCAAGTTCTGTTAATAAATTTGTAGATATATTTTGTAATTTTTTATTATACTGTTTTTCCAATTCATTTTTATAATATGTTTTAAATTCGTCATTAAATTCTTTTGGGATTTCTGTAGATAAATTTGGTTCATTTATAAATTTATTTGTAAATAAAATATCATTCTCATCAATGTCCATTTACAATTTACAATTTATATATATAAATAATTTTATATATAAACTAATTTTAAATCTTTTTAATAAAATCAACCAATAATAATATAAATATACTAAATATTATATATGATACTAATTCCAACAATTCTTCATTTCTAATTCTATCATTATTTATATTTAATTGTTTTATTATAATATTTTTACATCTTACACAATTCATAATATGATTTAAATTACCATCACATTGATTTTTACTTTGGATTTGATGATTTTGATTATGAGGTTCTTGATGTTTTGGTTCTTCATTTGTCATTTTTTCAATTATTTTTGTTTGGGGTAATTGATATTCTTCTGATTTATTTATTAAATCTTTTTTAAACTTTGAAAATTCATTTTCATCGTATGCTAATATATTTTTAGTTTCATTATAATTGGTATTATAATTTAGATTATTATATAATTTTTGTGTATTTATAATAGATGATTCGTATTGTGGAAATACGTTTTTTATATATGAATAACTCATTTAAATATACTATTATTATATAAAATAAGTTTGAAATAATAGATAAAATAATTTTATTGCTTTGTTATAATAATGCAAGATATTATAACAGAATTGTTAAAAGGTGTTTTTTTATCACTTATATATTTAGAAATTACAAAAACAAATGATACAAATTTGTCTAATGTATTATCGTTTACATTTTATTATGGTATAATGATTTTTTGTGCTAAAATCACAAATACAGATTTATCCGTAGTAACTAACGCTTTCATTACAAAAACTATATTTACACTTATAGACGAAAGAGTAAAATCAACGAACTTTTTAGTGGTCAAATAAAAAAGTTTGTAATTTATTTAGTTTTTTTTGGCCTTCCCTTTTTTTTTATAGAAATACTTTTAAACAATTCTTCAGAAGGTAATTGTTCTGTTTTCTCGTTATTTCTCATAGTTTTTAAAATATTTTCCAAATTATCTTGGTCTGGTCCTTTTAATTTTGAAGGAATTTTGTCATCTGATGTCTCTGATGGATTATAATTATTTCTACTATTTAAATCATTCGGTGTTGGTATATTTACATTTTGATTATTTTGAGCAAACATATTTGAAAATATATTTGTAAAATTTGTATCAAGCTTTGATAACTTTTTCGTTGCCGTAAACATAGTTGCAGACATAACTATCATCCCTATCAATTTTAATTCTGGTGATATTTTACTACTTGATTTATACTTTTCATATAATTCCAATAATACTTCGTCATATTCTTGATTTTCCAATGAATAACCCATCGCTTCTCCCCATCCGTCAAGATCTACTCCTAATGGGTCAAATTTCGTATTCATCATTTCAACACCTTGAACGCCAAGTAATAACATTCTTTTATAAAACGATACAGATTTCTCATTTTCTATATCTGTTTTAATTCTATCAAATTCATTTTTAATTTCTAATAAACTATTATTCATATCAAGTTTTAAACTACTAAGTTTTCCTTTAAAAGTCGCATTGAGTTTATTAAATTTATATAATAATTCACTCTTTTCTTTCCTTATAGTTTCAATTTTATTTTCTTTTTCTATTTCTTTTATACGTCTCTTTTCCATTCGTGAATCACTTTTATCAGAGCTTGATTTAGAACTTGATTTAGAACTTTGCGATTTTTGTATTGATTTTATCGATTCTGTTTTTTGACCACTAGATTTCTGCTTTGTTATTTTTTTTCTATTTGCCATTAATTCTAATTGTGATAATATATTTGAATCAGACTTGTTAGATATATTATCTCGTTCTGATTCTGATTTTTTAGATTGTGTTTTTGAACGAGCACTAATTTCTGATACATTTTCATCTTCCATTAATTATATAAAGTAATTATATATTTATTGTTATTTTTAAACAAATTAAAAATTTATTGAATTGTTTTTTAACGTATACGCTTGTTGTAATGATATTAATTGCGATTGTAAAGCTTGTTGTTCTACTGGATTTGATGACATACTTATCTTATTTTTCGTTTTTCTAATAGTATCATCCAATCCTATTTGTTGTAAATTTGTTAATTGCGATTTTTCATTCTGCTTTGATAAATATAATTTTTTTTGTAATTCTTCTTGTTGTTTCATTTGTTTATATGCTTCTTCTTTTTCAAGTTTGTCTTTCTCATTTTTAATTACTTGTTGTATAAATTGTTGCTGTTTCAATTGTGATAATAATTTATTACTAATTCCTGATTTTACTTGTATAAATGTTTCTTTATTCATTGTTGAATAATGCCATACCCCAAGAATAATAAAAATTGTAATCAATATAATTTCAGAATACTTTAAATAAAAGCTTTTTATTGTTTGATAATCCATTTATTATTAACAATATAATAAATTTTTAAATATATTCTCTTATAGTTAATACAATTTCGCTTGGGAATTTTTTTGTAATTTTATTATTAGTATTTAATATTATATTAATATTACATATATTACATTTATCTTTACAATTTTCACATAATATATTGTGTATTTTTAACGAATTTGTTAGTGGTTGATGATTCGTTATAATTGGCGAATACTTACAAATTGATATACAATTACAACAAGAATTTTTTTTACATTGATCACAATTTGACAAAGTATAATAATATTCTTTACATTTATTACACTTCATTTTTCTATTAATAATAACTTTTTTTATTTCATTTATTTATAATACATTATATGAATTGGTATATAAATAAATCTAAAATACATGGCATTGGAGTTTTCGCATCAAAATCGTTTAATGTAAATGAATTTATTGATGTTGCTATTGACGCTAATAATAAAATTACATATTTTGGTTCATTAATAAACCATTCTTATACCCCAAATACAAAATTAGTTTATGACGGATTTGAGAAATGTTATTATTTATATTCTACTAAAATTATAAATAAAAATGACGAATTGGTTGCTAATTATAATCATGACACTCCACCGTTTATAAAAAAAGCAAATACAAATTGGAAATGATAAATCATTTTGATTTAGTTTATTATTTTTAAATATTATAAATTGTATTATATTGTAATGTTTAATTTACATTCTTCTAAACATACAATTATTAATTGGAAAATTATTGAAAATTCAGATTTGATTTTTATAACACCAACCGAAAATCATTATCTTGTTAATTTTGTAAAACTTGTTGAACAAGCTGAACACTATAAACAAAAACCTATTATAAAAATACAATTTGATACAAAAGAAACTGCTATAGATTGTATAAACAGAATTTGCGAATATAAAGAAACATACAAAGCAAAAAAATTGAAAGAATTAGAATATAAAATTGATGAAATATATTATATGCCATCAATGCCAGGGTTTGTACATTCTAAAAATTCATTCGAACAAAATTTATAATTATATAATTTCATCTCTAATATATTCAGTGTATGTTGATCTATAAGTACCTGGAAATCTAAGTGAACCATCTGCTGTTTTTTCAAAATATTTTGTCCATAATTTTCTTCCTTTAAATTGACTAAAATCTGTTTCGCATTTTTTATATAATTCTTTACGTTCTTCTTTTGTTCCCATTGGTCTAACTTTACATTTTACAAACCCATTTTTTAATTGTGGTACTTTAATTATCCACACAATTAAATTAGAATCATCTCCGCTTGTATCTTTTTCTATTGTATAATCAATAATTTCAAATTCTCCATCTTCAAAATCTTTATATTTCAAAAGATCACTCGACCTTTGTTTTGTTTTATATAATGAATTTGTATTACGAATCATTGTACCTTCATAACCATCTTCCAAAAATTTTGTATGGTATTTTTTTATTTCTTCTTCGTTTTTAACAGAATATGTTTGTACATATATTAATTTTTCATAAGAACTTTTTTTATCGCGTGATGATAAATTCAAGGTTTGTATTTTTTCGTTTCTCTTTTCAAACATATCTTCGTTATTAATTATATCATAAATATGATATTCAATCTTTTGTAAATTATCAAATTCTTCTTTTGTTAATTTTTTTGTTTTACGAAGTACTCCTAACACTTCAAAATTGAGTTTATTAGTATATAATTCACCATCTAAGATTAATCCTTTTGGTAATCTTTGAAGTTCTTCATATAATTTACCAGACTCTTTTACAATATTGTATTCTTTACCTTGTCGAGTACTAATTTGCCCTGTTGTTGTATTATAAATACACCTCATTCCATCTAGCTTATATTGTACATAACAAGGATATATAATTTTACTTTTATGTTTTTTATAATCATGAGCAAGCATAGGTAAAGGGTTATTTTCTTTTACATTAATCATTTCTAACATATCTGATTTTCCTGTGTAAAATTTCTCAATATCTCTTTTTTTAGTCCATTTACTTGTAGCTTCTGCTATTGCTTGAGTATATGGTGTTGTCATATTAGATTTATTTAAATTTTTACCAGAATTTACTTGACGTCTTGTTTCCATTAATTTATCGTAACCATATATTGTAACAATTACTGAATAATCTGTATATCGCTCTACTTTTATTTTCCACGTTTTTATTTTACCTTTAATATCCTTTCCATAAAGTGTTTCAAAATTATATACTTCAATTGGTTCAGTCATCTTTTATTTATTATTTAATAATAATAATTCATTTTTATTTTATTTTTTATATTTATATATAATATAAAAATGGAAACTTGGATTATTATTTTAATTGTATTACTATTACTTGTTAGTGTAGGTGTTGGGATTTATTTTGCAACTAAAGAAGACGATACTACTACTACCACTATGAAGGCTTCAACTTTAACTACAACTCCTATTGTTTAATTTTCGCGAAAAATAAATATAATACATGTATGAAATTCTCTATACTATATACTATATTTATTTTTATAAATAATATGTATGAAACTCTATAATATGTATGTATGAAATTATATAATATACTATATTTATAAAAATAATATTGTACAGTTATTTCATATAAACATTTTGAATTTTGATTTAACTTTTTAAAAGTTTTTATTGATTATTATAACACATTCCACCAATGTTATCTGTATTAGACGGACAACCCAACGGAGTTCCTGCCCCACGACCATATATTTCTTTTTTACAACTTACACCAATATCTATAGAATTTGCCTCACAGTCAGGAGTACATGTACAACATCCAAAAGCATGAAATCCACTTGAACATTTTGGATAATATATTAAATCATGCATATCGCAACCTTGCGGATTTTCTGCTTCGCATCTTTTTTTTGCTCCATCATAATTTCCTACCCAATCACCAACTCTCCAAGGATATCCAGCACCACGACCATACGGTGCTGGTTTTGCACAATAATACCCATCATCTCTAAATCCACTTGGACAATTTTTAACACAATTTGAAATAGCACCAGAAAACCCAGCTTTACATACAGGATAACACAATTCTCCAACACGCTCTGTTCCACTTGGGCATGTGTTTGGTAAAATCGCATTTCTATTTTGCTTTACGATATTCGATTGGATTAACGGTAGATACGTTACATCCTCCAGGATTATTTCCACAATCTGATTTCCAACTATTACAACCCCATATTGCGTCGAATTTCGTATTAGATGCTGTTGCACCCGGTCCTATTTCTAGTATACCCTTTGAAACATCACCAACTTTACATTCCCAATTTGTTTTTTCAGCTTTACAACCATTTCCACATTCTGATATCCAAGCATTACAAGCCCATTGTCCAGAATCTTGGTTCGAATGCCAATTTACTGTAGCATAACCTTTTACACTACCATCTTTTGTACATGTCCAAGTTTTAGGTGTATAATTAATACCATACCAAGAACTCCATCTTGGTACGCTTACACTGTCATATATTACTAAATTTCCATCATCTTGTAATATCAATTTACTATTTCCACCTAATTCATGAATATCCAAAGACCATTTTTCATTTGATTTCCAATCATATACTTTAAGAGTATTATCATTTCTGAATTGTAATGTAGTTGCATTACCAGTTCTTATACTATTATCAACAAAAGTATTTGTTGCCCACGCTGGAGTTCTATTTTCATTATATAACACAAAATTACCATCTTGTTGAGCAACAAATATATATTTACCATTTTTAGATTTCAAACCTTGACCATACCATAACGTACTACCTTGTTGTAATGTATCTCCTTTACTATAATCATATGCAATAATACCTCTTTTGCTACTCCAAATTTCATTATCTGATTTGTCATACATTACCAAATCACCATCATCTTTCATAATTAATTTTCCTCCAGTAATACTCGTTACTGGATCTAAATACCACTTGACATTACCGTTGGTGTCTATTAAATTTAACGAACCAACCTTTTCAAATTTCAATTTAAATCCATTACCAAATGTTTTCGAATGCCATATAGCTTTTTTAAGTTCGTAAATCACAAGATTCCCATCATGTTGTAATACAAGTGTATAATTTTTATTTTTAGACATTAGCCCAACCCCAGATAATAATTCTTGTTCTTGTAATAACGTATCACCTTTTGAAAAATCTATTGGTTTTGGTGTTGTAGTAGCTTTTGTAGTAGATTTCGAGTTTGCTGCAGTAGTAGTAGTAGATTTTGATTTTTGATTTATTATTTGCGTGGATTCATTTATAACAAGAAAATATACTATAATACCAATTATTATTAATAAAATAAATAAAGATATACCTATTATTAATAGTTTATTCATTATTATATATAGTAAATAAAAAAATGAAAAATAAATTGTTTATTTGTAATTTATAATCACCAGTATGTCACAAAAAACTATTGAAGACAAATATAAAAAATTGAGTGGTCGCGAACATATTTTGTTGCGACCAGGAATGTATATAGGAGACGTAAAAAAAATAAACGAAGAATTATGGACTATAAATAACACTGATAAAAAAATGGAAAAAAAAATTGTTGAATATTCTCCAGGATTTTTAAAAATATTTGATGAAGTTTTAACAAATGCTACCGATCACGCTACTAGAGATCAAACTGTTACTATTATTAAAGTAGATTACAACAAAAATACTGGAGAAATCAGTGTTTATAATAATGGCGCCGGAATTCCAGTAGTAATTCACAAAGAACAAAAAATATATGTTCCAGAATTGATTTTTGGTCATTTGCTGTCAGGTAGTAATTATAATGACAACGATAAACGAACTGGTAGTGGAACAAACGGTATTGGAATTAAGACTTGCAATATTTATTCCAAAAAATTTATAGTTGAAACTGTTGATTCAGATAATCAAAAAAAATATATTCAAGAATTTTCTGAAAATATGACTGAAAAAACATCCCCAAAAATTACAAAAAATTCAACTAAAAGCTATACAAAAATAACATTCTTACCAGATTATCCAAGATTCCAAATGAAATCTCTTGAAGATGATATTATTCTTTTAATAAATAAACGCGTTTACGATTGTATAGCTTGTACTAATAATACAGTACAAATATATTTGAATGGTGAAAAATTAAAAGGAAAAGGCTTACAAGATTATGTTAAATATTTCTTTAACAATGAAGAAAAATATAAACAATTTTATGAAACAAATGAACATAAAACTCTTATTTGGGAATATATTATAATCCCTTGGGAAAAATATGAACATGTATCTTTTGTAAATGGAAATTCAACATATCAAGGTGGAAAACACGTTGATTGTGTTGTAAATCAAATTGTAAATAAAATCAAAACACAATTAGAAACTAAAAAAAAATTAAAAGATGTTAAAGCTAGTATGATTAAAGATAAAATATTCTTATTTTTACGAGCAACTGTTATAAATCCTACATTTAATAGTCAAACCAAAGAATGTCTTACAACCCAATTAAAAGATTTCGGATGTAAAATTGAAGTTTCTGATAAATTTATTGAAAAAATATATAAATCATCTATTACATCCGAAATTGTAGATTTATGTAAATTAAAAGAAACTATTGCTTTAAGTAAAACTACCGATGGTGTAAAAAAGAATAAGATTTTTGTTCCAAAATTAGAAGATGCTAATTGGGCCGGTACTGCAAAATCTAATCAATGTACTTTAATGCTTACTGAAGGAGATAGTGCTAAAACTTTTTGTATGTGGGGTAGAAGTGTTATAAAAGATGGTAATAATATTTTGGGCGTAATGAGTTTGAAGGGTAAAATTCTAAATGTGAGAGATGCTACCATACAACAATTAATTAATAATGAAGAATTGAATAATATAAAGAAAATTGTAGGATTAAAACAAGGAAAAGAATATTTAAATACTGATGATCTAAGATATGGTAAGATAATGTTGGTTACTGATGCTGATAACGATGGAAAACATATACTTTCATTATTTGTAAATTTCATTCACGCACATTATCCAAGTTTGATTAAATTAAATTTCTTACAAACTTTAAGAACTCCAATTGTTAAAGCATTGAAAGGTAAAAATATTTTAGAATTTTATACTGAACAAGATTATCATAAATGGGAAAATAATACTCTAAATAAAAATACATATAAAATCAAATACTTCAAGGGATTAGGAACATCTCAAAAAGATGATGCTAAAGAATTGTTTAAAAAACTTGATAATTTGAAAATAGATTATTATTACAAAGATATAAAATGCGATGAATCAATTTTATTAGCATTTGATAAAGATAAAAATAAAGATAAAAAAAAATTAAAAGATACCGATTCTGACGATTCTACTACTGTTTATATGAAATGTACCGACAAACGCAAAGAATGGTTATCTACATATGATAAAAATAGTTATATTGATATTTCTGAAAAACGTGTCAGTTATCAAGATCTTATTCATAAAGAATTAATACATTTTTCAATATATGATAATACACGCAGCATTCCTATTCTTTGCGACGGATTAAAAACAAGTCAGAGAAAAATTTTATATTATATGTTAAAAAAGAATATAGTAAATCCAATCAAAGTTGCCCAACTTTCTGGTTATGTTTCTGCTGAAACTGGATATCATCACGGTGAAGTTAGTCTTCAACAAGCTATTATAAATATGGCTCAAGATTTTATAGGTAGCAATAATATTAATTTACTTGTGCCTGATGGGAATTTTGGCAGTCGTTTAATTTCGTCGGATGCTGCTAGTCCTCGTTATATTTATACATATTTACAAAATATTACTAAAATTATTTTTAACGAATATGATTCGTTTTTACTTAAAGAACAATATGATGATGGTATTCAAATTGAACCAGAGTGGTTTATTCCTATCATTCCTATGATTTTGGTTAATGGATGTTCCGGTATTGGTACTGGATTTTCAACTAATATTCCTTGTTTTAATCCTAAAGATATCATTAATAATATTTTACTTTTACTTGACTCCAAGAAACCTATTGATATGATTCCTTATTATAAAAATTTCAAAGGTTCTATTATAGAATTAGAACCTGGTAGTTTTATTTCCAAAGGTATATATAAAAAACTTAATAATACTCAAATTGAAATTACTGAAATACCAATCGGGTCTTGGGTTACTAATTATAAAGAATTTTTAGAATCCTTGATAGATGGTAATGATTCTAAAAAAAGTAGTGTTATTTTAAAAAATGTTGTTAATAAAACACTTGATGAAAATACTGGTATAAATTTTCTCGTTGAATTTAAAGATTCAAAAGCGTTAGATACTTTGATTAATGACGGTAAATTAGAAAAAGAATTAAAGTTAATTAAACCATTTAGCACTAATAATATGTATTTATTTGATGATAAAATGCTCCCTTCTAAATATGATAACGCTATTGATATATTGTTAGATTTTTACAATATTAGATTATCATTCTATGAAAAACGCAAATTGTACATTATTAAAAAATTAACAGATGAATTGGTTGTATTAAAAAATAAATTGAAATTCATCACCGAATATATTGATGACATAATAGTCATTAATAAACAATCAAAAATAAATATCGTCAAACAATTAATAACAAGAAATTACCATAAAATAGAAGACTCTTTCAATTATCTTATTAACATGCCCATCATTTCAATGACTAGCGAAAAAATTGACGAACTTGAAAAACAAATAAATATTAAAGAAAAATTATTGAATGATATTACTAATAAAACTAATAAAGATTTGTGGAAAGAAGACTTGGATATTTTACAAAAAATGTTATAAAAAAAACTGAAAATAAATATTTATTTATGAATAATTAAATGAACTTTACAGAAAACAATTATAATACATTTCTTCTTGAAAAACAAGAATTGCTTAATGAAACACCAACTTCTAAAATTCTAAAAAATCTTATTAAAACTAGAATCAAAGAAATTGATGACTGGATTACTGAATATACATTACAATTACAAAATAAAAAATCTAAAACAATATCTTTACCTCACAGATGTGATGAAGGATGTAAGTGGCGTGGGTGTAAATAAAAAACTGAAAATAAATATTTATATTTAATATCATATCAAATGTCTATTACAAAAAAAGAGTTGGAGCTGTATATTTATAAAAACAATTTACAAAATAAAACATTACTTGAAATCCTTGAAAAATTATCAAATAAAACTTTAAAAAATATTTTAACAGATATTACTCCAAATGAAAAAGTAGAAATTTCTGAAAACGAATTGTTTATATTCTCTGATGGAAATTGTAAAAATAATGGAAGTAAAAATGCTGTTGCTGGATTTTCTGTACATTTTCATAATAAAGATTTTCAGCAATTTAATATTACAAAACTTATCGAATCTACTGAAAAAACTAATAATATCGCTGAATTAAGCGGAATAAATTATATAGTCGAAATCATTGATATTAATAAGGAGTTATTTCAAAAATATAATATCATTATAATTTTGGATTCGATGTATGTTATAAATTGTATAACAAAATGGAATAAGAACTGGATTAAAAACAATTGGAAAAATTCAAAAAACGAACCTGTTAAAAATAAAGAACTTTTACAAAATATTCTAAAAAAATTCCCCGATAATATTGTCTTTAAACATGTATATAGTCATAAACCAGAACCCGTTGATAAATTAAGCATTGAATGGATGCTGTGGAATGGAAACAATATTGTTGATAGCAATATAAATAAAATATTATAAAAAAACTGAAAAAGAAATAAACTGAAAAGAAATATAAATAAATTATATCAAAATGTCTACAAAAGAATTGTACAAAACAATTTCAAAAGAAAAAATATCAGAAATTCTTAAACATACAAAACCTGATGATTTGTATAACGATCTAAAAAAATATTTAAAACAGTTTTCAAGTGTGGAATTATACAAGTATAAAAAAAAATTGGAAAACGAAAAAAGTAGTACATCAAAATTACAAATAAATATTATTAACGAATTACGAGATATTATAACTTGGAATTTATCAAAAAAATATTTATCAAATGATATAGTAAATTTATACGATTATCACGACAATTATTATGATGAAGAAAAGGGTAGTTATGAAATAGATTGTAGAGACGATGACGTAGAATCTTTTATTGAACATTTTATGTAAAATTTATTTGTATATAATACTATAATATGAAAGAGTTTTATTCAGGATATAATATTTCAGAATTAAAAGAATGTTTAAAACTATTACAAAAAGAACCAATGAATATTACAAATAATAAACATATAAACTATATATTTAACATTCTAATACATAAACAATTAACTATTTTACGTTCAAATAAAAGTAAAATATAATTATAATATTAATTAAAATGAGCTTACTACAAAACTGTAAAAACGAAGATGAAGTAAAAAGAACAATTGAAACTTATAAAAATTTTGATTTAACAAATGAATTAGTACATTTACAAAAAGAAACAGATAGTGATTTAAAGAATTTAAAAATAAACCACTTATTCAATTTGTTAATTAATAAAAAGAATGAAAATTATACAAGAAAAAGCGAATATCCTTGGGCGGTAAGTTTCGAATACACGAATAGCGATCCGGATGGCAAACGGTTAAATTGTCGTTAAATTAAGTTCAAGTAAAAAAATAAAAATGTATTTATAATATAAATGGGAGCTTTTTCATTTATATTATACAATCAAAAAAATCCAAATATAAGTATAGATTATACAAATGCGTTTAACGAAATGAAAAACAGAGGAGATACTACTACACATTTAACAAAAACGTCATTTGGAATAAATAATTATAATGAAGAAAAATTAAAAATGGAGTTGAGTAGAGATGAAATAATAAATTATAAACAATATACTTTTATGATGTCTGTTAATAAGCTTAGTATAAATGACTTTTCACATAACTCTTTACAACCATTTGAAGATCCCATATTACATAAAATAAAAGCATATCCAGATTTAAAATTTAGACCTAAAAGAATGCTTATATGTAATGGAGAAATATACAATTATCACGATTTAAAAGAATCAAATAATTTCAGAGAATCAGATTTACAATCTAACAGCGATGTAGAAATAATTTTACCAATGTATATCAAATACGGGTTAGAAAAAACATTAGATACTATAAATGGAGATTATTCGTTTATACTTACTGAAAACTTGGAAACATATGATATAAAAACTACAAATGTTTTTGTAGTAAGGGATCAAATCGGAACAAGACCTTTATACAGAATAAAATACAATAATAAAAATAACGATGACATATTATACATGTTTGTATCAGAATTAAAAGGAATACCTAAATTTGTATTAAGTGATTCTAAATTTCAAATAGACGAGATTCCTCCTGGTACATATTGGTCATTTAATAATACTATTGTTAATAAAAAAGAAAATGAATTTATACGATATCATGATTGGAATATATATAAAACATTAGAATCTTGTAATATAATATCAACTGATCCAGATACAATAGCAAATATATATGATAATATTAATAAATTATTAACAAAATCTGTTTGCGATAGATATAAATGTGAAACGAAAGTTGGTATATTGTTGTCTGGTGGGTTTGATAGTTCAATTATAACAAGTATTATAGCAAAAAATTTTAATACACAAATTACAGTAATAACCATAGGAGAATCTATTTATGCTACCGAATTAGTTGAACATTTGGAAAAGATGTATAATATAGACATTATACATCATATAATTAATATAAACGAAGATGATTTCAAGAAATTTATAATAAATTCTTTAAATGACATAATATATACTTTGGAAACATATGATGAATATACTATAAAACAATCAATTCCTTACGCATTTTTATACGATTATATTAAAAAATATACAGATATAAAAGTATTATTAACTGGAGAAGGATTGGATGAGTTGTGCGGTTATAATCAATTTAAAAATCTAGATGATCATACATTTCAAAATAAAAGTGTAAAATTAATAAAACATCTTAGTAAATTTGATTTATTACGTAGTGATAAAATGGCTGGGAGATATAATTTAGAAGTTAGACATCCATTTTTAGATGTATCATTTATCAAATATATTCTGAATATACATCCAAAATTAAAAAAATGTCAAGTGTATTCAAATACACAACCACCAATAGAAAAATATATTATAAGAAAAGCATTTGATAATGGAGAATATTTACCATATAATATACTTTGGAAAACTATAAAAGATGCTTCAGATTGCTTTGAAAAAACAACAATAAATAATGTATTAGAAGAATATACAAATGAAAATATTAAAGAATACGATTTAAACGAAATATTCAATACAAAAGAAAAAATGTATTTTAAAAATATATTTGATAAAATATTTGGTAAAATTAACGGATTAGGAACTATAAACTATACAAAAAATAACATTCTTAATAAAACATGGAATCAATTATGGGAATAAAAATTGAATTTATTTAAATTTATAATAATAATAATGAAATTACCTATCGAAATAGTAGAATTAATAATATCCAACTTACAACTTGATAAAAAATATATATTGAGCAATTTATTCAATATAAATTGGATAAAAAACAAATGTTTGATAGAATATAATAAAAAATTTGATAAAACTATGTTAGTCATTAAAGATTTAGATATTTTAAATATGTGGCTGATAATAGAAAATGATAAAATTAAAGAAAGATATTCGTACAATGCTTTAATATATTGGAGTTTAAATGGAAATTTAAACATGCTTAATTGGTGGAAAAATTCAGGAATAGTTATGGATTATCCATATGTATATAAATGTTGTATGTGTGATCTTATTATATGTGAAAATTACCAATTAGAAAAACATATTAGTAATTGGTGGGAAGAAGTATAAAAAAAAACTGAATTTAAATTGCTTAATTTAGATTTTAAGTAATCATGTCTGAATCTTGTCAAACTTTAAAAACTACTTTGAAATCTATTGTCAAACGACAAGAAACTATTATTGATATCAATATTATGGTTATTGTAATTAATAAATTAAAATTTCACTTATCTCAATTTTGTAAATATTATATTTTGTATTGTTATGAAATCAATTATCCATTGCCAATAATTGATAGATCATTTCTTGAAAATGTAGTAAAAGCAATTAATAGTAAAAAAAATATCAATCCAATTCACATGTTTAATTTTTTTGAAAAATATTATAAACCTTTAATGAATGAAAAAATCAATTCTACTGGATATAGTTTATCCATAAGATATATGATTACAGAATTAATTACAAGCTTTGAAAATAATATCAAAATGAGATATTTTAAATATGTAAAAAAATATTTATATTGTTTATACAATTTCAATGAATATAATGAAATGTTAAAAAATTTAGAATCTGATAATGCCATAAGAAAAAAATTGATAAAATTAAAAATAAATGTTATTAATAACGCTTTTAAATGTTTAATTGATGAAAAATTATGCGATGTAAATAAATTTGATATATTACCAAATAAAAAATTTAATAAAAATATATATTATGATTTAGAGTGTTATCCAAAAGATTATTTGTCAAGTATTATTAAAATGAATAAATTTTTAGAATATAATGATTATCAGATTTTTAATATATTTCCTTTGAAAAGAAGTATAATTCCTGGACATATAAGAATAGATTCTGAACAAGCATTCTTTTCATTTTTAAATAAAGAAACTAAAAAAGAAATAAAATCATTTGGAACAATAGGAAATACTAAAAATGAAATATGGAGAGAAATTATAAAAACAAATAAAAAAATATTTAAATCAAATAAATATATTTTTAATGGAAGTATTCAAACAGACGGGTTTGCAGTTAGTATATTTTTTACAACCAAAGACTTTAAACGAGGTAAGAAAATTAAGAAACCACCAGATGAATTGTATATAGATGATTTGAAAAATACAGAATTAAAAAAATTACGAAAAAAAGAAATAGTTAGTATTGACCCAAATAAAGATGACTTGATTTTTTGCTTA
>JACCDN010040061.1_pt1 | contig 29509 bp, 34 predicted proteins | sample 7441691 | NCBI WGS metagenome assembly JACCDN01 (sample SAMN15323439, study PRJNA562643) | freshwater metagenome | isolation source: river surface water | place: USA:Blue River Watershed | collected 2017-08-16 | reverse complement strand
TAGCTGCTGCAGTATCTGCATTTCTTCTTCCATCGGTTCCAAAAAAATCAGAAGCACCAAAAAGTGATGCAAAAAGAGATTTACTTGGGTTCTTAGCCGTTGTGATCGCTGTTGTTGTCGGTTACCAAGTGACCTCAAAACTAGTCACTCCACTGGTCGATCAAATATTTGCAAGTACAAATCCAGATGCTGGACCAAATGCAAAAAAATGGGCAGATCTCTTTTCTCTTCTTATCGGTATTGCCATAACTTTACCTTTAGCTTGGTGGACATCGGTAAAGGCCAGATTTGAAACATTAAATACCTCTCTCCAAAATTATTTTTCAATGAAAGGCGCAAGCCAATTTTTAGCACTTATTATTTTATATAAATTAGGCGATGCATTTGCTGGATCTTTATTGACTCCATTTTTACTAAAAGGTGTTGGCTTTGCTCAGGCCGAAATTGGGGTTGTTAATAAGGTTATTGGTATTTGGCTAACCATTGTTGGTGCTCTTCTTGGAGGAGCAATCATGATTCGCTGGGGATTATATCGCTCACTTTTGTCTTTTGGTATTTTACAGATGATTTCAAATCTAAGTTTTTGGTTGGTCGCTGTTCAAGGAAAAGGCGCTTGGGGAAGTTTTCCGCTTCCTGCATTTGATTTTTATATCGTCTCTTTAAAAGAAGCGACAAATGTTGATTGGCTGCTATTATTTGCAGTCGGAACTGAAAATATCACCGGTGGAATGGGTACAGCGGCTTTCGTTGCGTTTTTAATGTCATTATGTAACCAAAAGTTTACCGCTACTCAGTACGCTCTTCTCTCGGCGTTTGCTTCTGTTGGACGTGTATGGGTTGGCCCACTATGCGGAGTTTTATCTGAGAGTATTGGATGGCCTAGTTTCTTTTTAGTCTCTACCGTTATGGCAATTCCTGGTCTTTTCATGCTTAGAAAAATGAAAGCGATTATTTTAGAACTTGAAGGACCTACAAAAATTTCTTTAGCTGATGATTAAAAAAATCGAGGGCAAATGAAAACTTTTATAGCAATTTTTAAATGCGCCGAAAGTAGTGTTGCTCATCATGCATGGATGAAGCTCACAGAAGAGAAAAAAAAAGATCGCATGAAAAAAGGAATGCATGCCCTCGAACTTTGGTTCAGTAAAAACAAATCCCATATTGTTTTTGATGGCGGCACTCTTGGTAACGAAACCAAGTATGTCGACAATCAAGGAATTCAAAATATTCCAAGTCAGGTTGGTCACTTCTTTATTATACAAGCAAATTCACACGAAGAAGCCGCTAAGATATTTGTCGACCATCCCCACTTTGCCATTTTTCCTGGTGATGGTATTGAAATTCTCGAGTGCCAAGAACATCCAAGCGGCCAATTCGCGCGTAATTCGGAAATTTAGAGACCTTGTGGTGCTATTTTTTATTCACTGCTGACTAATTTTTATGCACTAAATTAAATAACCTGAAAAATTTTCACGTAAGGATCATAAATTACATAACTTTGATGTTGGCCCTATTCTTGCTTTTTCAAATTTAATTTATGACTCTTTAGGAGAATTTTATGAAAAGTGTTTTGATGATCCTTTGTACTCTAGTTCTCTTTTCGTGCGGCAAAAATGGAAAGAATGGTGCAAACGGAAAAGACGCTCCAGTCTCAGTCGTCACACTACAAAGTCTAGGTGTAAAAACAACTGGAATTGATATACAGGATGTAACTCCTGGTCTTGCATGCGCCAATGGTGGTATTTCTGTTTTTACTTTTAATGATATCAATGCTGACGGATTATTTAGCGAATTTGAAACAATTATAAAGACTAAGGTTGTTTGTAACGGAATCAATGGTACTAATGGTACCGATGGTATTAATGGAACAAATGCTTCTATCACTCTTGAAGCTGTTCCAGTTAACAGCACATGTCCTACCGGTGGCGTAAAAATCTCGAGTACCACTTCGTCACCTGTTACTGTATGTAACGGTAAAAATGGATTAAATGGGGAACAGGGTATTCAAGGTGTGCAAGGTATTCCTGGTATGACTGGCGCAACAGGAGCTCCAGGTGCTGACGGAACAAAAGTAATGCCAGTAAAATTTTGTAAAACTGACAATAGTACTTTCCCTGAATATGGATTATTAATTGGCGATGATTTGTTCGCTGTATACTGGGGAACAACTCCGGCCTCACCAACCGTACCACAAGCTTTCTTAACAAAATTAATCGCTGGAAACTATAAGAGTACCGGTGGAAACAACTGTCTCTTCTCAATTCCTTAAAACTCAAAGGCCCGCTAAAAAGCGGGCCTTTTTATTTCTTGTCATCTCTTTCTAAGCCATTATAATACTACTCGTGAAAATGGATATACTGTGTATTGGGTAAGTTCTAAATACCAATGGGGAAATAATCAGAAACATGGGATTGAACATTTTTTTCATATTTCATGTGATGATGGAATTAAATATTCTATTAAAGAACTATATGCATTGCTTTTTTAAGAAGACTCTAATGATGAGAAAATTCTAGATCTTGCAAATAAACAAGTTGCACTCAAGAGCTGGACAGGTTTTGAATATAATTACCATATCACCAAGCCTGTAAAAGAAAGCAATGGCTGTATGAAAATTTCGTTTAAAAGTAAAGAGTTTAAAACTTATTACCCAGACGATTGTTCAAAGCCTCAAAAAAATTTGCATGAAGCATTGTCTGAATTTTATGGTTACGTAAAAAATAATAATTATGTTTATTGTGAGTAGATGATAAGCGGCATGAAAGATAGACAATTAAAAGATTTAGTTTCAATTGGCCCTGCAGCACTTAAAGATTTCAAAATTCTTGGCATCTCGACTATTTCAGAATTAGCAAAACAAAATCCACAAGAGCTTTATAATCGTTTATGCAAAATTACTCACGCTAAACATGACATTTGTGTTCTAGACGTTTTTACCGCTGCAGTTGAGCAAGCTAAAAATCCAAATTTGGAACCAGAAAAAAGAAATTGGTGGTACTGGTGTCGCATCAGGAAAGCGAAATAATATGCACTACTACAAAGCCACCATTCAATATATCGGTACAAATTACGCTGGATTCCAGTGGCAAAATGAAATAAAAACCGTACAAAGTGAAATCAATCTAACTCTATCAAAATTGATTGATGGAAAAGTGACAACAACAGCCGCATCAAGAACTGATACTGGTGTTCATGCCATTGATCAGATGGTAAAAATCACCTCTAGCTCTCCTATCGATTGCCCATCATTTCTTGTATCACTTAATAAGTTACTTCCAGAAGATATTAACTTGATTACTCTAAAAGAATGCAGCGGTGAATTTAAACCGTCTGTTGCTCATCAATCAAAAGAGTATCGCTATTTTTTCACTAATAAAAAAACTGTTTCTCGCAAAGATTGTCAATTTATTGCCAATATTTCTAATCAGCTTAATATTTCTGAAATGCAATTTTGCATTCAGCATTTAATTGGAAAGCACGACTTTTGTAATTTTTATTCGAATGGAAGCAATGTCAAAACAACAGTGCGAGAAATTCTCACTTGTGAGTTAAGTGAAATCAATCCGCAAGATATTTTTTCTAGTTATAAACTTTTTAAAATTCCTGCGAACACGAGAAAATGCTATCAACTTAGAATTGTGGCCAACGGTTTTTTAAAACAAATGATAAGACATATTGTGAGCGGTCTTTGGATGGTTGGCAGTGGAAAAATGCCTAAAGAAGAATTTGTCGCATTAATTGATGGTCCCAAAAGTCAAAAACAACTTTGGAAAGTAGCCTCCCCAAGCGGGCTTTTTTTATATAAAATTGAATATGGGGAAAATGATGAATAAAATTCTCCTTATCGGGCACACTGGTTTTTTAGGCTCTGCCCTACATGAAATTCTCTCTGCTCATTTTCACATAACGATTACAAACAAGGAGCTTCTTGATTTAAGCAAACCAGTTACTCAAGAGTTTAAAGATTTCTTTCGCGCTCAGCATTTTAATTATGTCATTATTGCAGCGGCCATATCTGATGTGGAGAAATGTTATACTCAACAAGAATTTTCTTCTATGGTTAATGTTTCGGGAACTCAAGATATTTTAAATCTAGCACTTAGTACGAATACAATTCCAATATTCTTTTCTTCTGATTATGTTTTTAGTGGTAAAAACTCACCCTATACTGAAGAGGATATTCCAAATCCGCAAACAGTTTATGGTAGACAAAAACTCATGATCGAAAATTTTATTCAAGATCATTTTAAAACATTTCTTATTTTTCGAACTAGTAAACTTATGTCTAAAACTAATCATCCAAAAAATATTCTTTTGCCGATTATAAAAAATTTGAATGGAGGCAAAATCACGAGATATTTTAGTGATCAGCACATGAATCCTGTTTTTATTGAAGATATCGCTGATGTTATTATAAAAGCAATTCCTGCAAAACTATCGGGTCTTTTTCACTTAGGGACAAGAACTTATTTCACCCGCTATGAGCTAGCACTACATTTAGCTAAATTAAAAAACAAAGATGAAAATTTAATTGAACCAATGCTTATGAGTGAAATTAGATTTTCAGAGATAATACCAACGAACAATATGCTTGAGTGTAAAAAAATTAAGTCAGCTTTAAATTTTACTTTTAACGAAGTCGAATCCATTCAAAATATTCTTCACTTATTATCATAAAAGAAATATTTAATAAAAAATTTATATATCTCGTTTTCAATATTCTTTTAAAATTTTATCGAGCTGTGACAATCATATCGATAATTGGTTTTGCTTTGATTCCTGGAATTGAAGTTGAACCTATATGATAAAATTTAAAATCTGGTGGGCCTAATTTTTCACTTAGTTGAATTGCCTCTTGTGAAAATAACTTCTTCCATATTTCATTATGATCTTGTAGAACAACGCCACCATCTCGCAGCATTCCCAAATTTTCATTCTCAAAATTTAAAATATTTTTGTTTGGCATTTCTAAAATGTACTTTATAGAGTAAATTCAATCAAGGCAAAATTTATGAAGTTACTATCATTTGTTTCAGTTTTATTTTTTTCTTTAGGATGTACATCAACGCCAGCAAAAAAGCGCAACTTTCAACCATTCTTAACAGAAGAGCGGATTAGAGTAATTAAGAATAATATTCAAGGAAAAAAATCTCCTACAATTGAAGTTTGGAATGAAGTTCAAAAAAACTGTGAAGATGGTCTTGCAAAAGTGATTTCACCAACTGCACATTGGTCTATTCCTGGATACTATGACGACCAAGATCTTCATGAAAAATTAGTCGAAGGAATAAAAAATGATTCCATTCTTTCTTATGAAGAAACTCTCTGTTTTAAAATCACTGGTGATGAGCGATTTGCACAAAAAGCTATCGAGATCTTAAAAGCATGGTCAACAACATTAAAAACAGTTGATCAAACTAAAACCGACAGCAAATTATCTCTTAATGAATTTTCAACTGGATTTATTACCTCGGCCCATCTTTTAGATGAGTATCCTCCTTGGAAGTTAGAAGGTCGTAATTATTTTAGATTTTTTGTTAGAAATATTCTTCTTCCTGAAAACACCATGTTTCCCAAAGAGAATAATTGGGCAAATTGGGGAACGATGCTCACTGCCGTATCCGCTGTCTATCTTGCAGATGAAGAACTTTTACAAAAAGCAGAGAATCGATTTCGTACACTTATGGACATCCAGATTGATAACGAAGGTATTTTAGTTAAAGAAATTGCCCGCAGTAGTAATAAAAACTGGTTTGGTGGCGACAAAAAAGGAATTAAAGGCATTCAGTATTCAAACTACTCAATGCTGGCCAATAGTATTATCGCTGAGATTATGAATAATAATGGAATTGATATTTACTCGGAGAAATCCTTTATTGGAAAAAAAATAAAAATGGCATTTGATAAAATGTCTGAGTGGTCGTATGAACCATCTAGTTTCCCTTATTGGAAATCCAACTCAGGGAAAATTCACGGATTAAGAAATGTTTCCTATTTTGAAGTTTTTAACCCGCATTGGAAAAATACAAAGGCCGAATATCTCTTAAAAAAATATCGCCCTCTAAGTGCAGAAGCAGGTCTTCCTCACTTAACTCTCACTCATGGTGAATAAATGAAATTAAAATCTCTAGGCTATCGAACTGATCTTATTTTTAACAAACTTGATGGTGAAGTCATTGATCGCGGAAATCACCTTGTTGTTCGAACATTATCAAATCCAAATTTCTTCTGGGGAAATTTACTTATTTTTGAAACAGCACCAAAAGTTGGAGATATCACAAAATGGAAAGATCTTTTTAAAACAGAATTCACCAATCCCGCAATTTACCACATGACCTTTGCTTGGGATGAAGAAAAAATCGGAGATATAAAGGAATTTGAACAAGATGGTTTTAAACTAGAAAAAGCAGTTGTTCTCTCTGCTAAAAAGCAAGACTTAAAAAAGCCACCAAAGTTTAATACCCAAATTCAAATTGGTTCCCCTAAAACTCCATCCGACTGGGAAGAAATCATTCAAATCCAATTATTAACTGGAAATTTTGATGTTACAAAAGAGGAGCTCAAAACGTTTTATCAAAAACAAATGCTTCGATATCAAAAACTCATTTCTCTAAATTTAGGAGTTTGGTTTTGTGCTCGTTTAGATAATAAAATCGTTGGAAGCTTAGGTGTATTTAAGGATTACGAATTAGGTCGTTTTCAAATAGTCAGCGTTCATCCTGATTATCAAAGACGTGGAATTTGTGGGGCCATGGTTTACCAAGCAGCAGAATACGCCTTTTCACAAATGGGTTTATCGACATTAGTAATGATTGCCGATGCCGAATACCATGCTGCCAACATTTATAAGTCAGTGGGATTTTCTGAAACAGAGAGAATTTATGGGGTCTGCAAACATTAATCTATGAATTAAATTTTGCTAGAACTTCTGCTTCTGTCATCATCTCTGTCTTATTAGCGAAATCATAATATGCAGGCTTAGAATCAGTAAAAATTTGTACTTCAAATTTAAAATCATCCACTCTTTCAAACAATCCCAGAGAAAATGTATAAAAATTTTGCCCTTTAAGATGATAAAATAAATGAGTCCCGCAACTTTTGCAAAATCCTCTTTCTGCCCAATCACTTGATTGATAGCGAGTTATTAATTCTTCACCATTGATCTCAATTTTTTTCCCACCATGAACAGTTAGCGCAGGCCCTCCACCCCATTTTCGACAAACTCCACAGTGACAAGCATCGAAAATTTTCTCTTCAGGTTGGATTTTTATATATACTTTTTTACAAAGGCATGACCCGCTTATAGTTTCTGTATTCATACTCACCCCTTGATAATATAAAAACTATTCTAATTGCATCTATGGCTTAGTCAATAACATGTAATTTTTTCAACTAAATACTTGAGTGCCAAAATGCACCTCTTCCGCTCTAAAATAGATAGTGATATGACTTTATCCGCTCGCAAAACGAAGGGGGGGATTATGAATTTTAAATACGCCTTATGTCTTCTTATCACTCTATTTTCACTTAATACATTCGCTGAACGTGAGTTCTGTGAATTAAGAACAAGTACGACAACACTTGATCGTTATGATGTTAAAAAACTTCTTGGTGAACGCTCTATTTTAATTTGTGTCGATAACGCTAAATTTGACCGTTATGATTTAAAAGATTTTTTGAATTTAAAAGCAAAACTTCGTATTGAGCCAGATAAAGCAGCAACTCTTGATCGTTATGACATCAAAGACTTTGCACGCCTTGGCGATATTTCATTAATCCTTGGCGAGCAAACAAAATTTGATCGCTACGATGTTAAGGATTTCTTAGCGCTGAAAGTAAGTATTGTTTTCAATAGTGAGATTAGTAAATTTGATCGTTATGATTTCAAAGATTTTTTAAGACTTGGTCATATTACACTTTTCTTAAAATCTAGTGCTACCCGTTTTGATCGCTATGACATAGTTGATTTTGGAAAAGCTGCTAAGGAAGGAGAAGCTTCACGCGTTTTCCTAACGATCGATAATACTAAATTTGATCAATACGATATTAAGAATTTTAAGGACGCTGGAGTTTTTGTTCTACAAAAATAGTCTTCAAGCACTACTCATTCATAAAGATACTTTTTTCGTCAAAGCTATTTAGATTAAATAGCTTTGGCATCTTTCTAAAATCACTTCGACTTTTTAGTTTTAATAAATCTTCCGAAATTTTTACAAATGTACTAACTTTTCCATTTTGATAATGCTTTAGGAATGCAATTTCGTTTTTTTCATTGCGAACAAATTCTTCTCCAATTATTCCTTGAATTTGAAAACTATCTAGATCGTTCGCAATTAATTCATAAGGTGGTTGTTCATCATTAGTTTGTAGATAGAGCTTTCCATTTTTCAAATAAATTTGAACTAGAAAATTTTGAAGCACGTATTTTCCAACATATTCTTTTAACTTATCTGCTGAAACACCATAAGGGGAAAGCTTAACAGCATTTACACTTCCAGTGGTATAGAAACCTAACAACAAATCTTTAATACGAAATGCCCCGTCCACATTATCAAGAGTGATTACTTTAAGCTTCGAATTTTTAAGATAAGAAACATTCGATACAAAACCTGGAGTTCTTCCACTGTGTCCGATTTCAAAATCGCCTCCAAAAGGTTTAATCCAAACTCCGAGCCCATAACTACCCAAATAAGGTGTCTGCATATCTTTAATAGATTCGTTAGAAACAATACGATCACCATCGTACATATCTAACCATTTACTTAGGTCATCAACATTTGAATAAAGCGCTCCCGCACTCTGCGCCCATGACAAATTAAGCTCTTTAAAAGGCCTTAGTTCCCCATCTAAAGAAAAATGGGCTTCAGAGAAACAGGTGAAGTGAAACCTTTTACAGAAGGCACAGTTGTTTCTGAAGTCATCGTTTTAGAAAAGGTCTTGTCATGAATGATATAAAAGACACACGTACAGACTTTACAAAAAAAGTAATTCAGACAGTCAAAGCTATCCCAGAAGGAAAAGTTGCGACCTATGGATTAATTGCAAAACTTTCAGGAAAGCCTCAAGGCTCGCGCGGAGTTGGCTGGATATTGCATTCAAGTTCTCATGGTGAAGAACTTCCATGGCAGCGTGTGATCAAGTCTGATGGAAAACTTTCTTTTCCTGAAATGAGCGGGCCTTATATACGCCAAAAAAGATTGCTTGAATTAGAAGGAGTTCCATTAACAAATGGGAAAGTGGATTTAAAAAAATATCTTTGGAATAAAAAATAAATAATTCAGACACTTGCCGCGCTGCGCACACTTTCTTCTAAAATCTACTAAGTTTTTAGTAGACACCTACTAACCTCTTAGTAGATACTCTTTTCATGGAGTATTTATGCCTAAAAAAATGAAATTAGAAAAACCTCTTACTGAAGTTGAGTTAGAACTCATGAATGTCATTTGGAATATTAATCCTTGCACAGTGAAAGATGTTCAGAATGAATTAAATAAAGATCGCGACTTAGCCTACACTTCAATTGCTACAATTATGAAAATTCTTGAAACAAAAGGAATTTTAAAAAGTATCAAATCTGATAAGGCCCACATCTATTCCCCGCTAATTTCTAAAGCGGACTATGAAGCACAAAGTTTAGAACATTTAGCAGAAAATTTGTTTCAAGGAGATCCTTCAATGATGGTGATGCGTCTATTGAACGATTCAAATCTAACAAAAAAAGATCTTGAGGCGATTAAAAAAGTTTTAGATACCAGATTAGATGCAAGGTAATAGGTAGCAAAATGATAACATTTATTCTTATTAACATTTTTCTTGGAATTACTTTTTTTCTTTTTAATATTGCTTTAAAAACTAAAAAAGGAATGAATCTTTTCTGGCTTCGAACAGCTCAGTCGCTTGTTCTCCTATCGATTATTCTTCCTTTTGGATTTCAATTTTTACCTGCAAAGAAAATTACTCCCACGGAAGTTCCGACAATCGTAGAAAATGCTGAAATTTTGCCTATAAAAAAGACTCAAGAAAAAACAGTAATCTTGATCAAAGAAACACAAAAACAAATTCAGCAAATTGATCAAAAAATTAATATTAATTTCATCTTTTTATTTAGGACTTTTTATTTAATTGGACTTGCATTTTTTATCGCACGAGCGCTTTATAATTATTATAAAATTAAAGTGCTGCTAAATGAATCAACTCTTCTAAAACAATTTAAAAAATTAAAGATCGTTGTCTCGGCAGATGTACTTGTTCCTTTTTCTGTAAGAACACTCACAAGATACTGGGTTATTTTTCCGATTTCTAGTTTAGAAAATAAAAGAGATGCTGAAATTATATTGCAACATGAATTGCAGCATCATCGCCAAGGCGATACATCGTGGGCATTACTGATTGAAGTTCTTCACGCTATCTTCTATTTCAATCCAGCAATGTCTTTATGGAAAAATTGCATTATCGAACTTCAAGAATTTTCTTGTGATGAAGCACTCATAGGCCTTAAGAATGTTTCATCTCGTGAATACGGAAGCTGTTTACTTCGAGTGGCAGAAACAGCGCTTTTAAATCGTCACATGTATGCCGGTACAACATCCATGGCGCAGGTTTTTAAGAACTCAAAACACTTTAAAGCATTCTTATTAAGGAGAATCGAGATGATCATGCAAAAGGAATTGCAAGAGAAGAAATCCAAAAGGAATTGGATTTCGATTTGTACTGGACTATTACTCATTTTTATTACAACAACTCTGTCTTATGCAGCAACGAAGATCATACAAAAAGATCCAAATGCTATAAATTCTGGAAAGATTGTTGTGGATGCAGAAATTCAAAAAATTGCTGATGAAAAACTTGAGAAGGCATTGAAAGATCCAATGTTTACTGCAGGATTTGTTATTGTTTCTGATCCCATTTCTGGAAAAATTTTAGCGGTTGCAAATACCGACAAAACAGGAAAACTAAAAGGTCATTGGGCCCTATCACAATCTTTTGCACAAGCATCGCTAGGAAAAACTTTTATTATTGCTGAAGCTTTAGAGAAAAATATCACAACTCCTGAAGATACTCATAATTGTGAAAATGGAAAATATGTCTACAAAGGAAAAACATATTACGAATGGAAAAAAGAAGGCTTTGATAAACTCTCAACAACTCAGACTCTTGCAGTATCAAGTAATCTTTGTAGCATTAAAATTGCCGAGAAATTAGGTGATGCTGGAATTAAAAGCCTCTCATCAAAATTTGGTTTCGGAGAAGAAAGCATTATTAAAGATTTTCCTGAAGCAAAAGTTGGAGATCCTGTAACAATCAATGAACAATTCATTCCAAGAGCGTCTATGGGTTATGCTTTTAGAAGCTCTCCATTAGAAGTTGTGCAAGGTTTTGGTGCAGTCATCAATGGCGGCAAGCTCATGAAGCCAATTATGGCCAATGAAAATAGTTCTGAAGTTATACGCCATGTACTTAGCGCCGAAAATTCACAAAAAATGAAAACCATTTTAGAAGAAGTTGTGAAATCTGGAACAGCAAAAGATACTGCTTCAAGCCGCTTTTATACGACAGCAGGAAAAACTGCATCAGCGACAATAGATACTTTCTTGAGTGATAACCTCAAAGGAAACGAGCGTCCTAATTTTGCAGCCTTTATTGGTTTTGCTCCAGTTAAAAATCCACGTGTAGAAATTTTTGTAGGACTTGTTAAAGCGGATTCTAAAAACTCTGGAGCACACGGTGGCGCACATGCGGCTCCAGTATTTAAAGACGTTGCCGAAAATGTTCTCGCTCATATGAAAGTAGCACCAGATAAAATCTAAGGCAAAAAAAGCCTACAGATTAAAAATGTAGGCTTTTTAAAAAATATATTATAGGTTTTCTTTGTGGAAATTTGCTGGGTCTATTGCAACACCGCTCGCTAAAGCTGCTTCAAGTGATCCATCAGCAATTAAATTTCTAAGCAGTCTTCCTGCAATTGTTCCTGATTTGCAAAAGAGTTTATTTTCATTAGCAGATACTAATTTTTTTGCTAGCTCCTCTTTTGTTAGCTCAGGTCTCACACTTAAAAGATCTTGGTACAACTCTGTTAAATTACTTCCTTCGCCTAATTTTGCTTCGTCGATTAAGGCAATAAGAGTTGTAAGATCACTATGTCTTTCCAGAACTAAGAAGTGAGCGGCATGAAATCCTAAAAATAAAGGAACACTTCCAGATAAAGCTGTGAATATTTGAACTGGTTTCAAAAATCCTGTTTTGTATGCTTTTTCAATTGCATTTTTTTCTCTTGTCGCACTTGTAACACAGTCAGCAAGTACAGAAGACATTGTAAAACTAGTACAAATTAATCCTAACACAAGTGCTTTTTTCATAATTTCTCCTTTTAATTTAATTAGCTGAAACTTATGAAATTAAGACTAGTAGCGCTTTAAACAAATTTCAATACTACTGAATACTTTCTTTATATTGTATAATTTTTCGACATAACAAATACCTGGCATTTGCCCAGATAACTGTAAAAAAAATTGACACCCCTTCCACTTTTACTCAATCCCATTTTTTTAAATTATTTTTTGGTAAAGTATAAAAATCTGAAAATCACAACAAATACTGGAGTATCACATGTTTGAATTTGGAATGTTTATTTGTTTACTTGGGGCCATGGGTCTATATATTATGAAGTCAGCTGATCTTCCCCAGGAATTAAAAGACAGAAGTAAAAACTTTAAAACAGAAAACAGTGAATCACAAAAAACTACTTTTAAGGTTGCAATTCCAAATATTCAACCAAAAATAGTAACGAAAGCGACAAACTCGATTATACAAAAAGAGGTTGAGATCTCTCTTCTTAATAAAAAAATTGACAAGCTCACACTTGAAATTACATCTTTAGAATTAGAGATTAAAGTAAACAATGAAAAAAATCTTGAGATTCAAAAAGTAATTGATGAACGCTTGACTGAACTTGCAAAATTACAACAGAAACTTGATCTCTTAAAAATGGCTTAATAACGACAACCACCAAAGGAGCAACAAGTTGCTTCTTTGGTACCTCTCCCGCATATGCTAATGTATCCAAAAGAGTTATTTTATGGAACGAGATCATCTTGATTTTGCAAGCTTACCGCTGGACTATATAATTTACAATTTTATTGCATAAATTTATGAATAGCTTATTCTTCTTCAATCTCTCAAGTGACCCCCAATTAAGGAGCTGCCTTGTGAAAAGAAAATTAATTTTTCCAATTGCCGTTATTGCTTTATCTTCGGCAATCTTTTTTGACGAGGTAAAAGCTGAAACGCAAATTTGTGACAACACTATAAAACGCATTTGCCAAGAAACTCAAGGTGAAATGACCATTAGAAATAATTACATTTCCAAAATCAAGCAAGAAATTGCGACAGAGGCTGAAGCAAATACACAAGCAAGATATGCCGAAATGGAAAAAAAATTTCCGAAAATGAGAGTCATTAATCGGTTTATTCAAAAACTTCGCTTTATTAAAAGATTCAAAATTAAAAATCAAGAGATTATACGTGCAGCTAAAAAACGCATGATCGATATTGAAAGTATCATTACGAATGATCAAAATGTGCAAAAAATTAAAGGCTATTTAATTGAATCAATAGAAAAGAATAATTTTTCAGAAGCAACAAAAAATGATTTCCAGGAAACTATTAAAAGCATTGTCGTCGGAAGCTTTGGTGACTACATTGAAAAAATGAATTTGGAAGAAAGTGTTTTAAAGCAGCTTTTTAGTAATGCCTGCGGTAGTGATGGAATGGTGGAAAATGCTTTCGCAACAGTTATTCAAAACCAAAACTATGTCTTAGTTTGCCCAGGCTTCTTAATTGCACTTAAGCAAAATGCTACAGATGAAGAAAGGCTTAATGGTATCCTGCATGCGCTAGCTCACGAAATGGGCCATCATATTGATAATAACAATAAAGGGAATGCTGTATATTCCCCTTTTATTGGATGCATAGCTAAACACCATGCCACCTCATTTAATAAAACAAAAGTTGACGAAAAATTTTGTAATTCGCAAAAAAATAAACCTACAGCTGAACAGTGTTTAGATAAAATTGCACTTAGCCACGCAGGTGAATTAATTGCTGATCAATGGGGTCTTCAAGCAATGTTAAGACGTTTCGAAGATTTAAAATCTAGCTTCAGTGACAAAGAAAAAATGTTAACTGAATCATGGGTTAAATTATGTGGAACAGGTGACGAAGGTATCCACCCAACTGGTAATTTCAGAATGGGAACAATGATGAGAAATGATCCAGGAATTATCACCGCTCTTAGCTGTGGCCTATCCCCGGTCAATACTCCAAAATCATGCACATTAAGTGGCGAGGTCGATACTACTTATGACCTAGGCGAAAAATTAAATGAGGTATTATGAACTCGCACTGGAATAAAATCTTAAAGCAAACTTCCAAAAGCGGTGTGAAGAATAAATTAAAATTGGCGCTAAAATAAATGGGATCACTAAATAAAGTGGATCTGGTGGATTAAGAAGCGCTCTTGCTGGAATGCTAACAACCACTCCCACGGGAACAACTGTTAATAATGCCCACTTAAACCAGGTACTGTACATTGAATCTGGGCGCATTCCTAATCGATAGATTTGCCACCATAGAAATTGCAAATTTTCCGAACGCGTGAAAATAACAGCGGTTGTTGAAAACATAAATCGCATTGTATAAATGACTGTCAAACTACATGGCACTAAGAAAATAAGCCAACCCAATTTAAAATAGTTAAAATTGTCGATACCACTCAAACTATAAAACAACCAACTGAGTCCGAGTATTAAGTTTCCTAAAATGGCGGTATTAGCTTTTTGTAGCGTAATCATAAACTGAGAGTTTACTGGCTTTGCCAATAAAAGATCTAAGTCCCCTTTGCTCACCTTTTCATTTATATTTTCTAAATTTTCATGGATGATGATCATATAAAAAGCATCAATAACAAAAAGCAAACCTAAGAAAACTCGCATTTCTTTAAGAGACCAGTCTCCAATCTTATTAGTGTGTTTATAAAGAACTTCAAATGTTACTATTTGGCTGACATACCAAAAAATATCGGTGATAAATCTTGTAAAAAAATTCGCACGATATTCCAGATCAGAAATAAAACTCACCTTAAACATAGCGATGTATAAAGCGAAATATTTTTTGAGATTATCAACAATGCCTAATTTTTTATAAATGCCCATCTTGTATTCCTAAGCTCCTGTACCGGCATAGGTATCTAAACCTTTTTTCCACCATACATAGCCGATGATATTCAAAATAATTAAGGCCCAAGTAACCGAATAAAAACCTTGAATCACTGGTTCAATTCCAATTCGCCCAGTTAAGTAACCAACTGGAAGATATGCTCCCGCGGCAAATGGCTGGGCGATCATCCATTCTTTTAATGGTGATGGCACTAAATCAAGAGGAAATAGTTCTCCCATAAAAATCCATAGCGCTAAATTTTTCGCAACTGTAAAAGAAGAAATTTTTGTCAGATAAAAAGCCGCACAAGAAACTAAAAAACTAATCGTATGCACCAAAAATAAGTAATAAAAGCAAAGAGCGATCGCTAACGGTAGACGACTAAGATCTGTCGGAAGATTAAATATTTTAGCAGCGATTAATGGAAAGATCATCGAGACGAAAGTAGTAATTAGTTTGTATCCCATTAGCTGAGAAAGATAGTATTCATAAAATCCCATCGGACGGACAATTAAGCCATTAATTGTTCCCGAAGAAACCTCTTCAATCATGCGAAACTCATACATCCAACTTGTCGAGATACGAACAAAGAAAGCTGTCCAAAGCGCATAACTTAAATAATACTCTTGTCCAAATCCATTGATGCTTGTGACTTTTGCACCAGCAAAAACTCCAAGCCATAAAAGAATTTCAATTCCTGTCGTTAGTGCAGGTTGGGCGATGGCGTCCATAAAATAATTAAAACGATACTCCAGATTGGTCACGATCGCTAATTTAGCGAAGGCGAGATTCCTTCTCCAGAAAGCGACGAATAACTTCTTCAAAATCAACCTCTTCATCTTTTGCTAATTCACTGCTGGCCGCAAACTCATTAACCGTTCCTTCATAAACGATGTTCCCATGACTGATTAATAATAATTGATCGGCAAGTTGAGCGATGTCGTCCATGTAATGACTGGTTAAAATCACTGTTGGAGATTTTTCTTTTACATAGTTTAATAAAAAATTTCTAATATTTTCTTGGGCAACTATATCTAGACCAATTGTTGGCTCATCCAAAAATAAAACTCTTGGCTCATGTAATAAAGCTCCGATGATCTCCATCTTCATGCGCTCGCCAAGACTTAATCGTCTAAGCTGTGTATTTAAAACATGATCACAGGCCAACATATGAGCAAGGTCTTTTACGCGATTTCTAGTTTTATTAATATCCAGATCATAGATGCGCGACAAAAGTGCATAGGAATCAACAGGAGAAATATCCCACCACAGCTGATTTTTTTGTCCTAAAAGAATACTGATTTGACTTAAATATTCATAGTCGCGTTCCCAGGGTTTAAAACCTAGAACAGACGCTGTTCCACTAGAAGGAGTGACAAGTCCTGAAAGCATTTTTAAAAGAGTGGTCTTCCCTGCTCCGTTTGCACCAACAAGGCCTATGATTTTTCCAGACTCAATTTTTAAATTGGTCTTGTTAACCGCAATCTTTGTAGTGTATTTTCGATTCCAAATTCCCTTAATGGAGTTCACCACTCCTTCAGGTTTTTGATAAGTTTTATACTCGCGAACAAGATCGGTAGTTTCAATTGCAAAAGTCATTGTGCACTCATTGAAAAATTAATTCTTCGATAATAATTTATTCAATTTGATTTGGAAATGCCGAATTGAGTAGGACCGTTGTTCTGATTGAAGTCTATTAAAATCCAAAAGCAAAGGTTTCCAATAATCTATTTTTACAATTAATGGAGTTAGAGCGTCTGCTATTTTTTAGAAAGCAATTTGTTTAAGTTATTTTGAAAATTCTGAAGATCTTTTGCTCCAAATTCTTTAGGACCACCAGTAACAAGCCCGCCATCGCGAAGATCTTTCATAAAATCTCGCATTGATAGCACTTCGCCAATATTATTTTCATCGTAAATCTCGCCTCTTGGGTTAATTGCCAATACATTTTTTTCGACAACTCGACTTGCGAGTGGAATGTCTGCAGTAACGACTAAATCTCCAAGTTCAACATGGGCAACAATATAATCATCCGCCTCATCTAATTTTTTGCCAACGACAATAAGATCCAAAAGTGGTTGCGGTGGAAGATACATCGAAGAATTCGCAACAAGACTGACAGGCAAGCTCAGTCTTTGCCCGAACCTGAAAATTGCCTCCTTGATCGCTTTAGGGCAAGCATCAGCATCTACCCAAATTTTTTTAATCTTCATCTATTTCTCCACGCGTGCTTTCCATTAAACAAATATCGCTCTACAATATATCTTCATTCAAACATGGTTCACCACAGGATTCAAAATGAAAGATATAAATAGTTCTCTTGATATTATCTCATCAGAAGACAAAGAAAAGCTGCATAAAAAACTAAGTGACTTCGAAAAAAATTTAAATGAAAGAAAAGAAGAAATCACAAAAATTATCAAAGAATATCCTTTAACATCAGTGATTATCGCTGCAGGTATTGGGTATCTCATTGGAAAAATTTTTCAAAAAAAATAAATAGGTAATCGTATGTTGGAAATTTTTAAACTTTTAGAGCCATTCGTTTCTCTTTTCTTAGGGCAAAGACATTCTTTAACTGAAAAGTCATTAAAACTCTCTGCTGAAATTTTAAATCAATTAAGAAGAGTTTTAGGATTAGTGGGAATTTTGTTTGGCTCACTACTTTTATTTTGTATGGGCGTTCATTATTTTATCGATCGCACTCTTACTCAGTTAGATTCTGGAAGTTTTTCATTTTCCCCATCGATGTACTTTCTCCTTGTTTTCATTCTGCTTTGCCTTGGTGGAATCATGTACGCTATTAATAAAACTGTTTGGACTGCTGCTTTCAAAAAAGATGAAGATGAAACAAACCTAAAAAATCAATCCCAATCAGGGAATAATTTGAATGCGAACCCCATTGAAACCGCTGTATCTCTTTTAATTTTAGATTTTATCAAAGAAAGAGAAGCAAAACGTGAAGCTCAATCAAATCACAAAAACGAGACAAATCTGCCATGAAAGAAAAAATTATTGATGTTATCAGCAGAAATTTCCTTAAGATCTTAACTGCCATTATCCTGATTGGATCCTTTCTCTACATTCTGACTCCATTTTTAATTCCAATTATCCTGGGTGGTATTCTCGCGATGGCGCTTAGTCCATTTGTCGGCAAACTTATGAAGCGGGGAATGAATCGAAAAAAAGCAATTAATCTTCTAACTTTTATCATTTTCATTATAGGTCTGATTCCCAGTATCACTTTCTTTATTCGCGGGGCAAGCATGATTTCCTTGGCGTTCAATCAAGAAGGCGTAATGAATAAAATCCTTTCATATAAAGAAAAGATCATCACTTTTATTGATCAAAAAGCACTTATCTTTGGTTTTTCAACAGAGCAATTTCATGACTATCTTGAACAAGCAATACAAAAACTTGGTTCATTTATTCTTTCAATGTTTAGCAATTTTTTGAGTCAGATCCCGGATATGATTTTGGTAAGCTTAATTACGTTTATTGCTATTTATTTTTTCCTTATGGAAGAAGAAACTATTAGAAAAATTTTCGATCGCTACTTTTACTTTTCGTCAAAAAATGCTGATCGATTTATTACGATTTTAAAATCAAGCGCTCGAGAAGTGTTCTTTTCAAATGTGCTTACTGGAATTATCCAATCCGTCATCGTTACATTAGGCGCAATAATTTTTGGTGTCGGTGATGGCTTCTTAATTTTCTTCATTACATTTATATGTTCTTTTATCCCTGTTCTCGGTGCTGGGCCAGTTGCTTTTACTTTATCTCTTATTTCTTTTTCTCAAGGATCTATCGGCTCCGGAATTGGCCTTTTGATTATCAGTATTGTGTCAGGTCTTATTGATAATATCATCCGACCATATCTCGCTTCATTTGGAGAAGTGGAAGTTAACGGCTTTATTAGCTTCCTGGCCGTTATCGGTGGAGTTATTGTTTTAGGCCTTCCCGGACTTTTTGTCGGTCCTCTTTTAGCTTCATTAGTCTTTGGGGCGATACCTATTATTCTGGAAGATTATTTTCCCCCAAAGAATGAAAATGACTCCGAAATAAGAAACACACAAGAATAAATTTTCTTTTTGGTGCCAAACTGGTACCAAAAGTAAAAAATTTGTCCTTATTATGACCCCAAAATTACGGCATCTAATTTGCTTCTAAGCACCTGTCTGAAAGGACGTTTCAGAGGGGGAATATTCATGCAGGTAAAAAAGATTTTACTATCATCATTCGTTTCATTTTCTTTTCTCACACATCCAACTGCATTCGCAGACTTCAAATTTGAAGAACGACCTGGCCAGCCGCAAAGACCAATTGAATCGCAAAGACCAATTGAATCGCAAAGACCAATTGAAGCGCAAAGACCAATTGAATCGCAAAGACCAATTGAAGTGCAAAGACCAATTGAATCGCAAAGACCATATGAACCACAAAGACCATATGAACCACAAAGACCATATGAACCACAAAGACCATATGAACCACAACGTCCGATTGATCCGTCATGGGGACGCGAAGAAACTATTGAGCGCTCATACCGCCAATACTACAACGGGGGAACATTCTTAAACCTTCTGCAAGATTATAGTCTGCAAAGACAGCTAGAAGGAAAAGAACTACAAGAGATTATAATCTACGCTGCAACGGAGAGAGGACAAGGTCAAGCAAGCCTTCGAATCAATAGAAGAGAATACGGCTATCCGCAAGTCGTTGCAGCGCAGTTGAACTACTACACATTTAGAATTGATAGCTACAGTTCTAGAGTTGGATATGATCTACTTGATCTAGAGCTTGCTCTTAACGGAAGATTTTTTATTGAAAAAGTTATTTTTAAAATAAAAGGTAGAGCACGACAAGAAGAAAGAGTAGAAACTGTAAGACAATACCTTGGTCAGACAATTCAAGGAGAAGGTGGATTAAGTCTTGAAAGATATTTAAACCTTCAAGCTCACTATGGAAAGCGCCTTCGCAAAATTACAATAAGAGGACGTTCACTAAGAAGCTATGCCCGGGCACAAATCATAGCGAATGGAAACATTAGAGCGGAAACATCTCTTAACTCTTACGCAACTGAAGTTGTTGCAAATTTCTATGGTAATGAAAGATTAGGATTTGAAGTTAGCTCACTAAAAGCATATGTTAGTGGCTCAGCGATCTTAGATGAAATTATTTTGGAGTTTAGTTCTTCTCGTTACTAAAACTTATCTAGAAGGCCTGAGAAATCAGGTCTTCTTTTTTTAGACTTGATAGATTGATTGGTGATCAATTTTTCCAATTAAGCACATTGCATCCATGGGCAAAAATAATCCTGGATTTTTCGATTTTATGTTAAAAAAAAGTTCATTTAAAAATTCTCTTTCATCTTTTAGATAATTCTCTTTAACAAAATCTTCAATTCTAGAATCAAGAAAACTTGCCGCATAAACCTGCTTGATTCCCGATGATAAAAAGACATAAGTTGAATCTGGTTTTAATTTTTGAGTAATAACCTTAGGCATTTCTTCATTTAAAGAAGCTTTTGCTTCTTCTAAAAATGTTTTTCCATCTAAAGAAAAAATTGCTGAACTTTGATTCCAGATATCTAAATCTAAGTTTTTAAAATCAAACCTAGTAACGACACATTCAATTGATGATCCATGCTCTTTTTGTAACTGAATTAATTTTTTCCAAAAATTTTCTTTGCAATCAGGATTTTTGAAATTTGTTTTTAAATCATCAATTTCTGCGATTAGTAACGATGCCACTAGGTACGAATTTGATCGTAAATAAAAAAACCAATGCTCACTATCAGTTGAAAAACCATCAAAAAACTCCCCTCCAGGCTTTTCTCCACTTAAAAATTTCGCCGTTGAATGCATTATTTTATTTTTAAAAATGCGCATTGGCACAATCTCTCGATGCATTTTCTTAACAGAATCAAGCTCCTTCATCGTTTGTGCAAGGATTACTGACAAATCACTTGAAAGTGTTGATAGCTTGTTGCTGTCAAATGTTACGATTTGGGCCATATAATTTGAAACGATCGGCACATTATAAAAGTCATCTTGTGATAAATCGATAAAACCGTAAACACGATCTAGAATATGATGAAAATCGTTAATTAATTTAATTTGTTTCGGCCCCTCAATGACAATTAAAATTTTTGCGTTTCTTTCACCAATCACTAATTCTAGGGCATCAATTGAATTTTCATCAAAAAGGGCAATGGCCGGTACATTGCTTACTGATTTGTGATCTTTATATTTTAATTTTTTTAAATTAGTTTTATTAAAAAAAATTCCTTCCAATCGTCGATAAAATTGATCCACTTTTTCTTTATTTAAATCATCTGCCGTTAAAAATACAATTTCCTGCATGTAACCCTCGAGAATATTACTGATCATTTATCTTAACAGTTTCAAAAAAAAATTCACAACAAAAGATCATATTTACTTACAGTATTCACTTTTTTCCCTCTTTTTTCAAAAAAGATCTAAGCTCTAAGTAAATGTCTATATTAGGAAGATATATGCAAAAAATTTTATTCTTGATTGTTTTTGTCTTAATTCAACAACGTTCTTTATTCGCAAAGCTTGTTCATGAATCAGTGATCATTACTGACCAACGCACAGAGATTGTAAAAATTCTCAAAGGGCGAACAGAGTTTACAATTGACCATGTCAGAGCAGATCAGTTTGAATTACATGGGCCAAAAGGAACAATTGATTTCTTAATAAAAAACAATATCAAATTTGTTCGAGATGAAATTCCACATTCTTTTGCCGCTCAATATCCTTCACCCGAAGAAATTGAGAAAAAACTAAAAGACCTTAACAAAAAATATCCCCAGTTAAGTCAACTTTATTCCATTGGGAAATCCGTCAAAAAACGGGATCTATGGGTAATGAAAATTACTTCGCATTTAAATTCCTTTCTTCACAATTAGTGGTGTTTTCTCTGCGTTAATTAAACAATAGACATAGGCAGTTTTCAGTTAAAATTGAGTAACCACACTTTATTTAAACAGGAGAACAAGCCTATGTCTGAAAGTAATCTTACTGATTTTTTACTTCTTCCGAAACTTAAACTTTCTCAATTTGAACAAGGTACTACCCGCCAAGTTCTTTTTCATTGTACTGTAGAAAGTTTGTCGGATTTTTGTCCTCATTGTGGACTTGAAACTAATCGCGTTCATGATCGAAGAAGAGTTAAAATTAAAGATGCCCCTCATGGTTCAAAGGAAAAGTTTTTAATCATCACTAAAAAGCGTTTCAGATGCCTAGGAATGGGTTGCAAACGAGTCTTCACTGAATCAGTTGATGGCATTTCTAAACGTGCTAAAATCACCGAGAGAATGCAACGATCGATTCTTTATATTTGCGATAATTTTGCCAACATGAAGGCGGCAAGAAAACATCTTCGCTTAGGTAACAAAACAATCTATAAACGACATTATTCTCAGCTTGAAATGAAATGGCGAGAAAAGAAAAATGATCCATGGCCGACAACTATTGGAATCGATGAACACTCTTTTATTCGCAATAAAAAATACGGACATCGAGAATTTGTCACTATGTTTGTCGACTACAATAATCGCCGTCTAAAAGAAGTTTTACCATCAAGAATTAGTGGTGAAATGCAAATGCAATTAAACTATATCCAAGGCAGAGAGAACGTTAAAAATGTTTGTATGGATTTGTCTGCAACGTATAGAAGTTTTGCAAAAAGTTATTTTCCCAACGCTCGAATTATTGCAGATAAGTTCCATGTAGTAAGACTTCCTATGCAATCGCTTCAAAAATATTTGAAACAAGTAAAAACTGAAACCAAAGAGCATAAATTAAGGCGCAAATTGCTCTTAAAAAATGCATTTAATTTAGATCACGAAACTCGAAATAAAATATATGAATGGATTGAAAAACATCCAGCGATTAAAGAAATATATTTAACCAAAGAAACAATTAATAAAGTCTATCGATGTGAAAATGCGGGTCATGCTAGAAGAATATTAATTAAATTAACCGATGCTTTGGCCCATACAAGTGTGCCAGAATTAAAGAGTTTGCGGAAAACCTTAATGAGTTGGATGGAAGAGATATTGAATTATTTTGAAAATAGACTTACAAATGCTCGAACTGAAGGATTTAACAATGTGGCAAAGCAGGTTCAAAAAAGGGCCTACGGCTTTAAAAATTTTAATAACTATCGATTGAAATTGTTGTATGTCTGTTGTTGATGAATGCGGTGAGTTCCACCATTAAGGGAGAAGAGTCCGTCCTTTGAAATCCAATTTCCAGCGGTAAAAATTGGAGCGGGATATCAGATTCGAACTGACGACCTTCTGCATGGCAAGCAGACGCTCTAGCCAACTGAGCTAATCCCGCATGAAATTGTAGTAGGAAATATAAGGGGCCAATGGCTTTTAGTCAATGACTTTATTTTGGAGAAATCTCAAATTTTTTGTATCTGTTGCTATGCCAAAATGTTGGTTATTAAAGATCAAAGTGCTTTGAGGACTTAAAATGAACCGAAGTTTTCATAATAATGAACGATCTCGCTACGTGAATTAATCAACTTGCCTTGAAATTCAAAATTCTCAGGATTAAATGCGGGAACTTTTCCTTCACCACCAGGAATGTCAAAAATGTACTGTGGAATAAGCCAACCTGGAAGTTTGCGTCTCAATTCACTATAAATTTTTCTCCCAGTTTCTAATGACAAATAGAAATGCCCAGATCCTTTTGCTTTATCAGGGTGATGAAGGTAATAAGGAATGACGTGATTCTTACCCAGCCATTTAAACAAATCAATCAAATCCTGGGGGCGACTATTCACATCTTTTAACAGCACAGATTGGGAAAAAAGCATGTACCGATTGTTAGAAAGTTTCGCTAGCGCATCTTGCAACTCAACACTCGTTTCATCGATGTGGTTGATATGAACCATAAAAACAATTTGATCAAAATAATTTTTAAAAGGGCCAAGCATTGAGAGAAAATCATCGTCAATGCGCGAAGGGATGATCACGGGGGTTCTGGTATGAAAGCGGATAATTTTAACGCTTGAAATATTTTTGAAGGCTTCAAGATAGCTGTGAATTTTTTCGTCTGATAAAATAAGCGGATCGCCTCCAGTGAAAATAATTTCTTCAATTTCAGGATGCTGATTAAGGTAATTTAGTGTCGCGCTCATTTCCTGTTTAAATGTATCATGATCATACAGTTCATTTTTTCTAAAACAGTAGCGACAGATAACAGGACAGGCCGTGGTCGGAATAAATAGTGCCCGGTTATCATAGCGATGAATAAGATTTTTAGTTACTTGAAAACGTTGATCGCCGATAGGATCGATCAAGCCGTTATCAGTTTCTTCTTTTATGCTCGGGATAAATTGATTCCACAAGGGAGAATTTTCACCCGCAGTTTTTATTTTGTGTGCAAAAAATTTCGGAAGAAAAAATGGATAAGAGGTCTCTGGAAAATTAATATTGAAAAACTCTTCAAAATCAGATTTTGATTTAAGTGCTGCCTTAAATTCAGTTTGCCAATTATTCCTTTCCATTTAGTGACTTTAAGTTGTTTTCTTTTAAGTAATGGCGCTTCGCCCACCAAGCAGAACCACGAATGAGAAATGCCCCAAAAAGCGACATCCCAATGAAGTGATAGAGAACTCCCTCCGTTGAAAGTGCACCAGAGTTAGTGAGCGTATAGTGCATCCATTTTAATAGCACTAAATGCAGTACTAAAATAATTAGCTGCTGCAAACGATAGAAGAAGTTTTTTTTATTAATAAATTTAGTTAGCGCTGTTTTCATTTTTGTCATCTTCTTCGTCTTCTTTTATGATTTTTCGGTGGTGATTTTCGCGATTTTCTACCATCTCACGAAACCAACGTGCGATCTCTTCTGCAGATGGTTCTCTAATTTCAGTAATTTTTTTTAAGTGAAAAGACTTATGCATATCACTAAGCAAACAATGAGCATACAAGATATTTCCTTCCGGCGTGTTTAAAAGGCTCATCGCTTTAACAGGTCTCCAGACATTTTTTAATTGCCCACCTTTATATTTAATCTCAATGACTTGTTGAAATTGCGCTTTCTTCGTTAGAATTTGCAAATGAGGTGGAAGTTCATCATGCGAATCAAAGTCTGCCAGATTAAAAATGCGTCCCAGTTCTTTTAAATCAGGTGCAGTCGAAATTTCTTCTTCATAGGCCTCTAAACATTTCACTAACAGGATAAGTGATGCATAGGCATCATCAATTCCACGATGATGATTCACTAGCGGAATATCTAAAACTTTAACCAGCGTTGCTAGTTTATGATTAGGAGCTTCGATTAAAGCACGCGCAAGTTTGCACGAGCAATAAACATCATTGGGAGTGGTTGAAAGCTTGATGCGTTTCCAGTCAAACATGATAAAGCCCAAATCAAATTTAGAATTGTGGGCAATGAGCGGAAGATCTTCCATGAAATTTTTAAACTCAGGTAGAACTTCAGCAATTTTTCTTTTTCCTTTTACCATTTTATCAGTAATTCCATGAATGGTAATTGTATGTGCAGGAATTTCAATTTCCGGATCAATTAATTCATCAAAAACTTCTGTTTTATAAGGTGAAATTTTAATGGCAGAAAGTTCGATGATTCTATCAACGAGAGGAGAAAGTCCTGTTGTTTCTAGGTCCAGAGCTATAACTCCACGAGGGAAATAACGAAGGAGTATTTCTAATTCTTGGGGCTGAATAGACCATTTGGCAACGCTTTGCATTTTAATTAAATAATTCCTGTACTATCTCTAGAATTTCCTTGGGATTTTGACCCTCAATTCATTGACTTTAGAGGGCGCGAACCTTAAAACCATGAGATTAAAATTTGAAATCTTATAGCTTAAAAATTTAAAGGATTCAACGCATGAAAAATTATGATGTTGTGGTTTTAGGATCTGGCCCAGGCGGTTACGTGGCGGCAATCCGTGCATCACAGTTAGGAAAAAAAGTAGCTATCGTGGAAATGGATAAACTTGGTGGCGTTTGTTTAAATCGCGGGTGTATTCCCACAAAAGCTGTTTTGAAATCTGCTCACGCAGTCCATGAAATCGCTGACATGAAAGAGCTTGGAATAAACGTTGAATTAAAGGGCCTCGATGGCTCTGTAGCTGTTAAGCGTGCTTCTGGCGTTGCTGATCGTATGTCAAAAGGCATTGCCTTCTTGATGAAGAAAAACAATATCGAAGTGATCACGGGCTTTGGAAAATTAAAGGATAAAAATACTGTAGAGGTAAAAACTGCAACAGCTGTTGAAGTGGTAAAATTCACAAATTTAATTCTAGCAACTGGTGCTCATTACAAAACTTTTCCAGGATTGCAACACGACGGAAAACGTTTAATTGGCGCTTGGGAAGCGGTGAAAATGGAAACTCTTCCAAAATCAATCGGTATCATTGGTGCTGGTGCAATTGGAGTAGAGTTTGCTTATTTCTGGAATGCTTTTGGTGTTGATGTTCATATTTTTGAACTGCAAAAACATTTACTTCCAATCGAAGATGATGATTCGTCAGTAGAAGTGGAAAAAGCTTACAAAAAGTACGGCATAAAAATGAATTTAGGAATTGAAGGCGTTCGCGCAGTCAATAACGGAAAAGATGTTTCTATTTTCGCGAAAGAGGGCGGGAAAGAAACAGAATACAAATTCGAAATGGGATTAATCGCTGTTGGTATGACTGGAAACATCGACAACATCGGATTAGAGGCGGCAGGAATTAAAACTGACCGTGGATTTGTTGCGGTAAATTCTATGTACCAAACATCAGTTCCGCACATCTATGCAATTGGTGACGTTGCAGGCCCTCCACTTCTAGCTCACGCAGCATCTCATGAAGGTGTAACAGCTGCTGAACACTTAGCAGGTAAACATCCTCATGCCATCGATAAAATGAACATCGCGGGTTGTACTTACTGTCAACCACAAGTAGCTTCAGTTGGTTACACTGAGCGAGAATTAAAAGTAAAAGGGATTGAATATTCTGTTGGCAAGCTTCCATTTACAGCTAACGGTAAGGCCGTCGCTTCAAATGAAAAAGAAGGTTTCGTTAAAACACTTATGGGTAAACACGGCGAAATGCTAGGAGCTCATATTGTGGGAACTCACGCGACAGAATTAATTCATGAATACGTTCTTTTTAAAACAATGGAAGGTATTGATGAAGAGATTTTTGCGACTGTTCATCCACATCCAACGCTTGGTGAGTGGTTAGGAGAAGCGGTACTTGCTTCGAAGAAGAGAGCGTTAAACTTTTAGCTAGGATGCGAGCGAAACAAATTTTAACAGAACTTAGATTTAAAAAGAGTTAGGAGAAATAAATATGAGACACGAAATCGTAATGCCCCAAATGGGAGAGTCGATCACGACAGGAACAATTACAAAGTGGCATAAACAACCAGGTGACATGATTAAGTTAGACGAAATTCTTCTGGAGATTTCCACGGATAAAGTTGAATCAGAAATTCCAGCTCCTGTAGGTGGACGTATTGAAGAATTACTATATAAAGAAGGTGACACCGTTGATGTACAAAAATTAATTTGTATTATCGAAGACGATACTTCTGTGACATTTAAAAGTGGAGCTGCAGGTGCATCGGCAACAGCACCAAAAGCAGCAGCACCAGCAGCAACGGCTCAAGCGACAACTTCTGCGCCAGTCGCAGTTGCAGTTGCTGAATCACATGACGATGAAGGCAGACGCTTTTACACTCCACTTGTTAAAGCAATGGCGAAAGATGCTGGAGTATCATTATCAGAGCTTGCAAACATTAAAGGATCTGGAGCAGGTGGAAGAGTTAATAAAGCAGACCTTGAAGCTTATTTAGCTTCTGGGAGAAAAGCTTCAACGGGTACAACTTCAAGTTCTAAGGCTCCAAGTGCACCAACTTCTTTTGTTCCAGCATTTTCTAAAGGTGAGCGCGTTGAAATCGTACCAATGGATAACATGAGAAAGACTATTGCTAAAAATATGCAAGCGTCTAAGCTTACAAGTCCACACGTGAACTCAATTGATGAAGTGGATATGACAAACCTTGTGAAGTTTAGAGAGTCCTTCAAAAAACAATTTGAAAAAGAAGAAGGCTTCGCTCTTACTTACACTCACTTTATTTTATATGCCCTTGTTCAAGCGTTAAAAGAATTCCCAATCGTGAATTCTTCAATTGATGGCGATAATATTGTTTATAAAAAAGATATCAATCTAGGATGCGCTGTAGCTGTTCCTGGAAATGGCCTAGTTGTTCCAGTTATTAAAGGTGCTGATAACCTAAATATCAGGGGCCTTGCTCGCGCGCTAGATGTGCTAGTTAACAAAGCAAGAAATAAAAAATTAACAATGGATGATTTAACGGGTGGAACATATACTTTCACAAACAATGGATCATTCGGAATTCTTGCGGCGACGCCAGTAATTCTTCAACCTCAAGTAGCAATCTTCTGCGTTGGTACAATTCAAAAACGTCCAATTGTAACCAAGGATGATGCAATTGCGATTCGCCAAATGATGTATGCAACTCATACTTACGATCATAGAATTATTGATGGTGAAGTTGGATCGAAGTTTTTACGTCACGTGATTAACACGCTTCAAACGATGGATCCAAGCAAACTATTTTAATAGGTGGGAAATATGAAAAAATTAGTTTTAATTGCACTTGTTACTTTTTCAAGTCTAGTTTTTGCAAGTGTTACGAATACTGTAAACATCATTGGTAATACTGCTTATGTAACACTAACAAACGATAAAGATCGTGATCAGGTTTGTAAATATGAAGCGACTTGGAGAACAAGTCTGCTTGATTGGAAAAAATCTTTTGGTGAAACAAGAGTTATCGCTAATGCAGAAAAAACGATTCTTTTTGTAGAACCAACGGGCTTTCCAGTTCAAAATTTTCGTTTTACAGTAAAAAGTTGTAAATAACTTCTCTTAGAGGTCCAAAATTATGGGCCTCTATCATTTTTTGAGTACCTCGATGTCAAAACAAATTTCAGGCTTCACTTTTATTAAAAATGGATTAACTCTAGGTTATCCCATTTTAGAATCTGTTAAATCGATCGATCCAATTTGTGATGAGGTCATTATTAACGTAGGTTTTGATCGCGAAGATTTAACCGGAGATGATGGAACCTATGAATATTTGCGCGATAATTTAAAAGGTGATCGCTATGTTTTCTTAAAAAGTCAGTGGGATCCAAAAATGAAAACCGCCGGACTTATATTATCCCAACAGACAAATATTGCCTTGGCCAAATGCCAAGGAAAATATGCTC
>JACCDN011223392.1_pt1 | contig 29513 bp, 27 predicted proteins | sample 7441691 | NCBI WGS metagenome assembly JACCDN01 (sample SAMN15323439, study PRJNA562643) | freshwater metagenome | isolation source: river surface water | place: USA:Blue River Watershed | collected 2017-08-16 | reverse complement strand
ACTTAACTTCAGACATAATCTCACTTGGAGAGTAGGTAATAAGTCCTGAAACTTGACTTGAAACCCCTCTTTCTAAATCAATTTGACCGTAAATATTTTTTTGGTCAACGCGAAGTTTACCTTTAACAAAAAGAATTTTTTGCGCCAGAACTGCTTGAAAGACACAATCATTTTCCTGCACTTTAACTGAGTTGCATTTGATAAAACGCTCATCATTGTTCGCAAAAAGCTCTTTTTCTAATGGAGTTAATTCCGATGCTTTCTTATTAATGAAGACATAAAGTTTATCATCTACGATACGAGTAAGGAATTTACTGTTTGGAGAAAATGAACTTTCAATCCCTTCTGGTGGGGTAAAAAAGCTGATCAATTGTTTATCTGACCATAATCGATCATGAATCATTTTTACACGTAAAACATCTTTGGGAGGATAAACATCAAATCCAACTTTTTTACGGTTAGTACTAATTGCATTGAACATTAGCTTGTTGCTGCTATCTTTATCAGAAGGTTTAAACGTTACATTTCTAGTTTGCTCATCAAGATCATTTTTACTTTTTTCGAGATTACCGTAAGTCACTCCGGAATATTCAAATATAGGAACGACTACTTTACCCTTATATGTAGTAACAAGTTGCTGGTTCATTTCTGAAAGCTCTTTTACATCTTTAACTTCCATGAACGCAGTAATCGTACTATCACTTAAAGAAAAATAGACATTAGTGCGATACCCATCTTTAGGGGCTTCGATTTTTAAATCTTTAAAGAGATGGAATAATTCGCTTGGTCCGCTCACAACTTTTACTGCGTATTTGGGTTTTTCTTGTTGCGCGTACACAAGACTAGTTTCTTCTTCACTTTGAATGGTAAAGAAACTAGCACTTTCGGTTTCAATCTCTACTGGGTTATCAAAAATTTCTTTGGCAAAATAATCCCGCTCAAAATTTTCGGGATATTTATCCGCAAGTTTTTTGGCGCACGAAACAGTGACTAAAAGAATGAGCAGAGGTGAGATTTTAAGTAATTTCATTTTAAATCCTATTTTTTAAAAGCCGTAACTAAAACTTAAATATACAGTTGAGTATCTAGAGTCATATGAATTTATTTGGTATTGTTGTCCATCGGGAGATAAAGCAGAAGCTCTATATAAATGACCTATTTCTCCTGAAAGTCGTTCATTGAAATTTAGGCCAATTGCTTCTTGATGAATGATTCGATCTCTGGAATTTTTTTGATAGGTATACGAACGCTGATATGTGCCATTTAATGAAAAGCTGATATAATTATTTATTTCATACATTAATGCTAGTTTATTGGAATAGCTCCATGAGTAATTGCTTTTTCCTGTTGCTGTTATTTGATTTCGAAAAAAATTTTTTCTAAGAGTTGGAGTATAAGTTAAGCTCAAACCTTTTAAATTTAAGAATTGCTCTGTAAAAGTAAAACTAGGATATAGATTTATAGATGTTAGTAGTGTTGTATCTTTTCTTGACTCTTTACTTAGTCCAAAAATATTTCTCTCATTTATTTTAATTTTTAATTTATCGTTATTAAAAATAGGATAAGAAAAAGATAGTATTGGGTCATTATAATTAAGATTTTTTTCTTGAGTATATTCTTTAGAAACAGAATTTTCTAAATTTATAAATAATTCACTTATTTTTGTATTTAAATTTAGAGTGAAATCTTGAGAGATCGTTCGATCATAGGCGGGATTAACTGAGTTGGAATTTAATGATGTATCCAGTGAGCCTTTTAATTCAAAGGCGCGCACTAATGTAAATGGTAATACCAACACTGCGAAAACTAACTTTTTCAAAAAGCTCCTAGGGGAAACGGCCAAAGTGCTGAGACCCTAGTCTTCTGTTCGGTTAATTGAGTGATTTACCTTAGCAAAACAGTATGGTGGCTATCTTTTAAACGAATTGATCGTGCCTGTTGTAAAAAGTTTTTGCAAACCTTCAGCATTATCATTCCAAATCTGATTTAAAGTGATGCCAGAGCTTAAAACCGGAAATTCCATCGTAAGAACTGGAGCTTTATAAGTCTCAGGGCCAAGTTCACCTAGTGAGCCTGGTGTTGGATGACCTTCGAGATCTCCATCAAGGGGATACTTGTTATACTGAGCTAAAAATTCAGCGGCTTCAATACAGTTGCCGTTGAAATTTAAAACTGGATACCAAGAGTGCATTGAAATAATAAATTTTGGTGGAAACTCTTCTAATAAACTTACTAAAAATTTATTTTCTGGTTCAGATAATGGATGAGTGCCGGGAAAATATTTTTCTTCGCGTGCAATTGGCTCCCACTTTGTCGAAGGAAGATTGCGATTTAAATCAACACCATTACCATTAACTCTTGTTCCCGCCTTAAATCCATCGATATTTAAGCAAGGGATAACGATAATGGGATAGGGTTGAGGATTAGCTTTAAGCCACGTAAATAGTTCAGCTAAAACATGAACGCCTTCAACTTCGTCACCATGAACTCCGGCAATTAGATAAAAATATTTGTCGCCAACGACATTATTTTTATAGGCAGAAATAGTTTCACCTTTTACAGAAGTCGCAGTTTTTAAAAGTTCAAATGTCATGGTTTTATCCTAGAGGTTTTCTTTTCTCACACTCACAACAGCACATTGGCCGGGAGTTTCTTCGACCTCAATTGTAAGTTCAGAAAATTCAAATTGAAATCTTTCTTTTACTCTTTTTCTGATTTCTTGCAGTAAATAAATTCCAATTCGTTCTGCTGAAGTATTTTCGATGGGAATTTTAAAAACGTCTTGTATCGGAAAAACAAATTCAGATTCATCAGGGGTTGTTACCTTGATAGATTTTGGAGTTTCTTCAATTTTTAAATGAGAATTTTTTGTAGGTAATAAAAAGTGGTGATCGAGTTCGTTGCAAACTTCGCGCACAATTGGTTTAATATCTAAAAAATCAAAAACCATGTCCGCTGTAAGGCTTAGAGCATCGCCTTTAACTTCAACTCGATAATTATGGCCATGCAGAGGTTCACGAGTCTTGTTTTCAAAAGTCATGAAATGCGAAGCCGCAAAATTGAAATACTGCTTGTATACGCGAATAGAAAATTGTTCTATGTTATTAGTCATATATATTCAATCCTAAGCTTACTGAAGTAATAACAAGAAGGATATATACAAGGAAATTCGTTATGAAAAGAAAAGATGCTATAAAGTTTTTAAATCGTTTAAGAGATGCATTCATGTCGGATACCGAGGCCCTGCAAGCTGTTGAAATTCTCTTGTCAAAAGCAGAGCTCTTAGAAGAAAAGGAATCTAGTTCGGTGATCAATCCGGAAGAATTTCCGATTCCTCCCGAATTGCGCGATTTAAGCGAAGGATTGGCCTTATTTTCAGATGGAGCATGCAGGGGGAATCCAGGGCCTGGGGCCTTTGGAATTCTGATTCAAAATGCCCGCGGAGATATTATTTTAAAGTCGTCTGGTGTTGAAATGCAGACTACTAATAATCGGATGGAGCTCATGGGAATAATCCAAGGATTAACTGAAATTGATGGGATGGAAGTTGATTATCATAAACCGTTATTTATTTACTCAGATTCAAAATATGCCGTAGAAGGGATGAAGTCTTGGATTAAAGGCTGGAAAGAGAGGGGTTGGAAAAAATCTGATAATAAGGTTCCTGAAAATGTAGATTTGTGGATGAGATTAGACGAACTAATGGCGAAGTTTTCTTCGCTGCACTTTGTTTGGGTTAAAGGCCATGCGGGGCATCCCCAAAATGAATATTGTGATGGGCTATGCAATCAGGCCCTGGATGATTCCGGTATATAGTCGACAGAAATACATCGTTAAGAAAAATCTTGATAAAGGCCAGTCGTCCTTATACTGTTATTAATAAATTATAATTTTCAAACCTCAAAAACAAAGGATTGTTGGTCATGAAGAAGAAGTTATTGCCACTTGCTGCAGCAGCAGTTTTAACACTTACAAGTGTTAGTTGTTCAAAAACGAAAGAACCAAAAACAGACGATGAAAAAGCATTTTACTCTGTAGGTGTAATGTTTGGATCGCGTTTAAATCAAATGCAGTTATCTGATGCTGAATTAGATCTTCTTGCCCAGGGTTTAAAAGATTCAGCTAAAAATGAAAAGCAAAAAGTAGATCCAATGCAATTTCAACAAAAAATTCAAGAGATTTTTAAAGATCGCATGTCAAAAGTAGCTTCTGAAGTTAAGAAAAAAGGAAATGAGTTTATTGAAAAATTTGTTAAAGAAGGAGCCACAAAAACAGCTTCAGGTTTAGCTTATAAGCATATTAAGGAAGGAACAGGGCCATCACCAAAAGAAACTGACACTGTGAAAGTTCACTACCATGGAACCTTGATGGATGGAACTGTATTTGATTCATCAAAAGAAAGAGGACAACCAGTATCATTCCCACTTAACAGAGTTATTCGTGGGTGGACTGAAGGTGTTCAATTAATGAAAGTAGGTGGAACAACTAAGTTTGTTATCCCATCTGATCTTGCCTACGGTGATACAGGGGCACCTCCTAAGATTAAAGGTGGAGACACTCTCGTATTTGAAGTTGAGTTAATTGCGATTGAAGCTCCTGCTCCAGAAGCAGCGGCTCCAGCACCAGCTAAGAAAAAATAGTCTAAACTATTGGAAGCCACTCTTTATGAGTGGCTTCTTGCTTTAAGTGCCTGAGTTGCATTACTCTCGTAACTGCCCAAAATTTAGGCATCTTATAATTTCTACCATCACGTTCTTCTCTTTAATCTTCCATCATTTATACTTAGAAAATAATTCAGTTTTAAGGGGACTTGTATGAAGATTTTTGGAGTACTTTTTATCTTTCTAAATATGTTGTCTATTCATGCTAATGAAAATCCTAGAAGATTGGCCGATCAGCCAGATCTTCTAGAAACCTGCAACAACAGTACATACGGTTATGCAAATGTTAGATGTAATAATTTGATCAAAGATAATTTTTTTGATTTTGAAGCAGTAGAATTTTGCAAAAAATTAGAAAATAAAAGAACTCCTGATGCAGTTCCAACTTGTTTTCATTATATCAGAAATAAATTTTACGACGAAAAAGAATTTAATGAATGTGTAAGCCTTAATGCAGGAGTAAACTCTCAAGATAAAATTTCGAAGTGCTTAGGTGAGCGTGGGACTTCTTTAAAAAGAGATGAAGCCTATAGGGTAGATAGTGGGGTGCTCGTTGCACATCGAAGAGGTCTTTTAAATTTTGCTAAAGACTTATTAAAAAAAGGCAATTCACAAGAAGCATATTCAATGCTTGAAAAACTAGAGATGAATGATTAAAAAAAAGGCCAGATATATCTGGCCTTTTTTTTAAACATAGATAGAGTCTGCGCGATATGCGATTTTTATGAGAGAAAATTCTATAGAGCTTCTTTGAACCAACAAGCTGGACGATATCCGATACTGTCCCCAGCTTTTTTATAACAAACACCTTGTGCTTCATCAGTGTTAGAAACTGCATCAGCAACAGGTCTATCACAAAGCGCAGCTTGATAATATGTATCTAGGCGACACTGAGATGCAGGGTGAGCATCATAAGTAGAAGTTACAACTTTTGTTGAAGGTTTTGTAAAATCAACGACACCATCACCAGAGAGAGCATTGAATAATCTTCCTACAGAGTATCCTGCCATTGCAGAACGAATGCAGATCGCTATTTCATTTTCGTTCTTATAGATTTCAGCACATTTTGCAGAAACAACAGCTGGTGCATTTAACGTTTTTGCTATTTCAATGTTGTTATCATTTTCAAAATATCTTCTTAGGCATTTTAATGTACCAAAGTAATCGGCCTGGCCTTCATTTGATGCCCAGTACTTTGATCCAGAAGAAGCATATTTTTTTGGAGCCCCACCAATATGGTGGCCAAGTTCATGACACATTACAACGGCAAACCCGTCTTCAGTTACTTGTGGATGGCGAGCAAGCCCTCCAAACATTGCAACTTCCCAATCTTTAGATTCTTCTGTTTGTTTGGCATATGCGTTTACAGTTCCGTCGGTCCAATTTCTTAGCACAACAAGATTGCCGCCAGCTTTGGTAACTTCTGCTTTATAGAGATTTTCAATTTTTGTAATTACTTTATTGAACTGAACTTCAGTAATTCCACCAGCGAATTTAAGTCCAACTGGAATATACATTTTGTTTTCAGGTAAAAATCCTGAGTGTCCATCTACGTCACAAGCTAGCGCTTGAAACCCAAGGCCTAAAAGAAGTCCAATGGCCAAAAATCTATTATGCATGAATCCTCCGTGTGTTTCGGTCAACTTTAAGAAGACCGGGTCATAATTGTTGTTTGGAAAATATTTTCTGTCTAATTAAAACCGAGCAATTTTGTTCGATGTAAGATTTTGTTTGCCTGTGGGAAAAAAAAATAAACCTTAGCATGTTTTAACTGTAAGATTGAAGAACGAATCTAACATTTTTAGGAGTGCGGCATTGTGAGAAGACTAAAGATATCCGTATTTATCCCTCTTGATAAAGTCGAAATTGTAAAAGACGCAATGTTTAAAGCTGGTGGTGGTAAGTATCAAAACTATGATTGCTGTAGTTTTGAACATAAAGGAGTTGGACAGTTCAGAGCGCTCGATGGGGCCAATCCATTTGTTGGAAAAATTAACGAGATTGCACGAATTGAAGAAATAAAGGTAGAAATGTTATGTGCTCTAGATAAAATAAATGATGTAATTTTAGCAATGAAAAAGGCCCATCCTTATGAAGAAGTGGCCTATGAAGTGATAGAGCTTTTAGATTTTTAAATGGAGTAGTCTCAATGAAAAAATTAACTCTGTTTTGCTTTTTATTTTTTCAAGTAATTTCCCAAAATGTTTTTGCGCAATCTAGTGATCAAGAGTTTCGAAAGATGCTTGAAGACATGCAAAAGCGGCATCGCGAATTTCTTAATTCATTTTTTTCAGATGATGCTGATATGGGTTCACTTTTTGATCAAATGGATAAAAATTTCTCTGATGATTTTGGATTATTTTTTAAAGACATAAATAATCCGGTAGTGGGATCTTATGACTGGGTTGAAGACGCGAATTTTAAAATTTTAAAAATAAAAATCACTCCAGTAAAAGACAAACCTCTTGATATTAAAGTTGAAAATCATCAAATCAAAATCAAGGGATTAGTTGAGAATCAAAATGAAAATAAAAAAGTGAAGGAAAAAACAATCGTAACTTTCGAGCGAGTGTTTTCGTTGCCAGAAGATATCGATGAGACAAATCCAAAATTTGAAAACACCAATGGCGAGTATCTAATTAAATTTCCAAAATTAAAGGGCGCAAAACCGCCAGTTCCTAATTTTGAAACTGTTCCTAAAGGTGGCGAGCGGACTCCTGTTGCACCTGATTCTAAAGATTTATCGATCTAATTATGGGCAGACAGTTTCCGACTAAAGAATTTTAGTAAGTTAACCGAAAAGATATTTGAGGTTTAGCTTATGAAAAACTTTTTATTCGTTTTTTGTTTCTCAGTTTTTTTGATGAGGTCAAGTTTAGGTGTTCAAGAAACTTATTTTAATGAACAGAAACTTGATGTCCCAGGAAGAGATACTGCAATTATTGTTGGTGATGAGGGTTTTTATCCCAATCGAGTTGTAGTTTTTAAAGGTGAGAAAGTTAAGTTTTTTATTACAAATACTACTGAGCAAACCCAGTGCTTTAACATACCAGACAAAAATCTTTTTACTACCGCACAAAAAGGGAAAATTGCCGAAGGCGAGACTTTTTTTGATAAGTCAGGTGTTTATACTTTTAATTGTCCAAATTTTAAATTCACAGGAAGAATAATTGTTATCGAAAAAGAAGCTGATCGTAAAGAAACAATGAGGCGAGGACTCGCCAATGAGACAGTAAAAGTTTGGAAGCCCAAAGATGAACCTTCAGAATGGGTAGAAATTAGTCGAGAAGATTTTAAGAAAAAATTTGGCGATATAATGGATTTGGATAATTAATTTATGTCAGTATTTAAAGATGCCATTGAACAATTTTTGTATCCGATTAAAGAACATCTGGAAGATCCAGGAGTGTCGGAAGTAATGATCAATGGGCCAAAAGAAATTTTCGTTGAAAAAAAAGGTCTAGTATATAAAACAGATGCACAATTTCATAATGAAGAAGCACTAGTCTCAGCAATGCGTGCGATTGCTCAATCAGTTGGCCGCCGTATTGATAAAGATAATCCAAGACTTGATGCTCGTTTGCCTGATGGTTCTCGTATTCATGTGGTTTTACCTCCAATGGCAAAGAATGGAACAACCGTTGCAATCAGAAAATTTTCGAAAGAGAAATTAACACTCAATGACCTAATTACTTTTGGTTCCTTATCAAAAGAGGCAGCTCGATTTTTGGATATCTGTATTCACCTTGGTAAGAATATAATTGTTTCTGGAGGTACAGGTTCTGGTAAGACGACAATGTTAAACGTGTTGGGTTCAAGAATTCCAAAAACTCAGCGTTTAATTATTATTGAAGATGCAACAGAACTTCAAGTTAAGACCGAACATGTGGTCAATTTTGAAACCAGAAAAGCCGACTCTGAACGCGGGATAACTGAAGTGACTATCAGAGATCTGGTTGTTTCAGCGATGAGACTTCGTCCAGACAGAATTATTGTCGGAGAAGTTCGTGGAGAAGAGGCACTCGATCTCATTCAAGTTATGAACACAGGACATGACGGTTCAATGGGAACTGTTCACGCCAACAATCCAGTGGATGCTTGTACGCGTTTAGAGACGTTATGCTTAATGGGTGACACAAAAATTCCACCAGATGCTATTCGAAAAATGGTGGGTTCAGCAATGCAGATAATTGTTCAATGTTCGCGATTTCATGATGGCGGAAGAAGAACCTCTCACATTTCTGAAATTACAGGAATTGATAAAGATGGAAATTATATTTCGCGTGATATTTTTAAGTGGGTTCAAACTGGAAAGGATCCAGAGTCAGGGAAATATATTGGGGAAATGGTTCCATGTAATTATATACCGACTTTTTTTGAGGAGATCGTTGTTAATAAGCTCCCTTTTCCTAAAGGAAATTTCTTAGCACCAGAATGGTATAACCAAAAGTTGCGCATTGAAAAAGCTGATAAGGATAGAGAAGCAGCTTAATTAAAATTCTATATCGATGCCGTTCGCACCAATATCACAAAGTATCTCTTCGGCTTCTTCGTTCTTAGCTTCATGAACAATATTTTTAAGGTCATCGATTGAGATTTCAGGATCTAGATCGAACTCTAGAGATAAAGCGTTGATCAAATTATGTAGGATTTCATAATCTCTTAAATTTTTAAATTGATCAATTTTGACTTTTAGACTGAAGGTATGGTCTTTCGCATTTTGAGTCAGATCCAGTTTCACTTATGTGCTCCTTAAAAAAAATGGTGTGACTTCGTTAATGTTAATGCATAATAAATTAACTTATAAATATATAAATATTTTAACTGTTTTCTCAAGAGATTCCAGTTAATTTTTTACCTGAGAGTTAAAAAAATGTTATCTAAGAGTGAGCGGGCCGATTATATTTTAAATGAACTAGAAAGACTTTACCCCGAAACACCGATTCCGCTGGACCACAATGATGGTTATACTTTGCTTATTGCAGTCTTACTCTCTGCTCAATGTACAGATGAGCGAGTGAATAAAATTACTCCACTTTTATTTAAAAAAGCAGATACACCAAATAAAATGGTGAAACTAACAGTTCAAGAGATTGAAGATATTATTAGACCTTGTGGATTATCGCCTAGAAAATCCAAGGCAATTTTTGAATTATCACAAATCCTCTTAGACAAATATAACGGAGAAGTTCCCAAGGGCTTTTCCGAGCTAGAGGCACTTCCTGGAGTTGGGCACAAAACTGCGAGTGTGGTAATGGCCCAGTATTTTAATGTCCCGGCTTTTCCCGTGGACACACATATTCACCGGCTTGCTCAGCGGTGGAAATTAACTAATGGAAAAAATGTCGAGACGACAGAAAAGGACTTGAAGAAATTATTTCCAGAAAATTTTTGGAATAAGCTTCATCTGCAAATTATTTTTTATGGGCGAGAGCACTGTTCTGCCAGAGGTTGTGACGGAAGATCTTGCCTAATTTGTTCGCATGTCAACAATGGGCGTATAAGACCGATAAAAACAAAAAAATAAGGTTGCTAAATGAAACGTATTCCAAAAATTTTAATAATTGACGACGAAGCACTAATTTTAGACTTTTTAGTAGAAGAGTTTCAATATGAGGGCTTTGAAGTTCATAAAGCAGTATCAGGGTATTCGGCAGCTCCTTTAATTCAAAAGTTTCAATTTGATGCTGTTCTTACAGATTTTAGAATGAGTGATGGTGATGGGCTTTTTGTTGTCAGTTTGCTTGAAAAACTTACGATTAAGCCGTGTGTTTATTTTATCTCAGCTGATGGAAAGTTCATCGGTAACCAAGGGAGCAACTCAATTATTAAAGAATATTTTCAAAAACCATTTAAAATTGAACAAATCATCAATAGAATAAAAAAAGATTTGCAGATATAATTTATAAATTATGCAAAAAAATGAATCACATCATCTAAAAAATTTTTCATATATAATTATAATTATCCTAGGCCTTTTATTCATTTTTACTTCTGTTTCAATTTATCTAAACCGCTATCAAAGAGATATTGAACAAAGAAATTTAAAAACTTTCGAGCAAATGGTTGAACTTTTTAAAGACCGGTTGGAATCATATGTTTACGGTCTTCAAGGAATGGGAGGAGTTTACAGAGTAAAAAATTTTAACCCATCGGTGGAAGATATTTCAACCTATGCTGTATCTCGAGGTAATTTTAAAAATTTTGAAGGATCTTTAGGCTTTGGTTTTATTAGGGTAGTAAAAAAAGAAAACTTAAAAAAATATACAAAGGAAATGCAAAAAATTGATCAGCGGTTCAATTATAAAGAATTAGGGGCAATTTCCGATGAAGACAGTTTTATTATTGAAAAAATAGAGCCGTATTCATCAAATCAATCAGCACTGGGCCTTAATGTTAGCTCTGAAATAAATCGCAAAATGGCTGCCTTAGAAGCAATTAAAAGTGCAAGAGCAACAATCACAAATGAACTCGCTCTTGTTCAATCTAACTTGAAAACACCAGGTTATTTAATCTATTTGCCGTTATATAAAAATCTAGAGATACCAAAAACGGATCAGGAGAGGCCGCGAAATATTGTTGGATTTTCATACACTCCAATAGTATCAAGTTTTATCGTTCGATATCTGAGATCTAAGATGTTCATCGACTTTAATTTTTCTGTAAAAATGGAAGGAGATAAAAATTATTTTTTTAACGACATAAAAAATAATCATCCAACTTTATATGAAAAAGAAGTCACCGTACTTGGAAAAAATTGGAAATGGCGAGGCGATTTTCCAATTGATAAAACGTTTATGGTTATTAAGGAAATTTCACTGGTTGTTTCGTTTTTAATTTCCTTTCTTTATGTTTATTTCGTTTTATATATAAGAAGATTATTGGCCGAAAAAAAGGGATTCGAAGAACGATTCAGCAAAGTTGAAATTTGGCTAAATACTGTTTTGAATAATATTTCCTTATCGGTAATTGCTACTGATAAATATGGAGTCATTCAGACGATAAATTCATCTGGCTTAAGTATGCTAGGGTATGAGGCCGAAGAATTGCTAAATAAGCAAACTCCAGCAATCATTCACGATCCTGCAGAAGTTGCTGAGCGAGCTAAGACCTTAAGTGAAGAGTTGGGAATTGAGATCACTCCAGGCTTTGAAGTATTTGTCGTAAAATCGCGAAATGGTAAACCTGATATAAATGAATGGACTTATGTCAGAAAAAATGGAGAACATTTTCTAGTAAGGCTTATTGTTACAACTTTATTTAATCGTGAAGGTGAAATAGTAGGATATTTAGGAATAGCTGAAGACATAAGTGAGAGAAAAAAATTAGAACAGCTGATTGAAGAACAAAGGTTGCACATGATTGAATCTGCTAAACTTTCCACTCTTGGAGAAATGGCAGGAGGAATTGCGCATGAAATAAATAACCCGTTGGCCATTATTAGCAGCAAAGTTTCACAAATAGTGCGAAAAATTGATCGCGGGAGTATTGACTTAAAAATCTTGAAGGAAGATTTAGAAAAAGTAGATCAAACAGTATTTCGAATCTCGAAAATTGTCACTGGCTTGCGCTCACTCTCGAGAGAATCGACTAACGACCAATTTGAAGTTGTCAATCTGGGGGGCATAATTGATGAAGTTATTGGCCTTTGTTTTGAGCGCTTCAAAAATCATGGAGTCAAATTAGATTTTGATATTACTCAAAATTTGAAAGTAAGGGCGCGCGGGGCACAGATTGGCCAAGTATTATTAAATCTCCTTAACAATTCGTTTGATGCTCTTGAAAATGAAGACGAAAAATGGGTAAAAATTCAAACTTATACTGATACTGATTTTGTTTTTATTATAATTATAGATAGTGGAAAAGGGATTCCTGGCGATGTTTTGGCCAAGATTTTTGATCCCTTTTTCACAACTAAACCCGTCGGAAAAGGAACCGGACTTGGGTTGAGCATCTCTAAAAGAATAATAAAAGATCATAATGGAGAATTTTTTTATAATAAGAGAGCGCTTAACACAACATTTGTAATAATACTTCCAAGAGTGAAAGATGAGTGAGAATAATTTTAATCTTAAAGGAATTAATATTTTAGTTGTCGAAGATGAGCCTCTTCTTTTAGAGGTAATGGTTGAAGAGCTTACTTATGCAGGAGCGCATGTTTTACATGCAAGCGGAGGAAATCAAGCGTTTGAAATTTTAATTGATAATTCAGTAGATATCGTTTTAACAGATATTCGCATGGCAAATGGAAATGGTGTGGATCTAATTAAAAAAATTAACCAGAAGCTAGCTCCAAGGCCATTAATATTTGTAGTGTCTGGATATAGCGAAGAAAGCGTAGAGGAACTAAAAGAGCTTTCAGTGGAAGAAGTAATAAAAAAGCCCTTTCGTTGGGATTCTATCATTCGTTTAATTTATACACTATTTTATGATAAAAGGTCGAAATATGTATAAAGATAAAATTCAAAAAACTACAATTTTCATTTTTACATGCTTGTTATTGTTTCTGTTTTTGTGTATCCGCGAGTGGTCAATATTTAAAAATTACATTGGCGAACAAAAAAAAATATATAAAGAACAGGAAGACTATCTTGCACTAACGAGTGAATTATTTTCAGTCTTATTAGTTTTAAATCAACCAAGCAATGACATTTTCTATTCTAAAGACGTTGATTTTGAAAAGTTGAAGTATGAAAGGACGAAAGTAGACTTTGAAGAAAAATTAAATATGTACTTGAAAATGACACAATCTTTAAATAGAGAATCAATTTTTAAAAAAGGTGTAATGAACCTCAATTTTCTTTTAAAAGAACATGGTCAATATGTTGAAAAAACATTTTTTTATTTCGACCAAAAAAAAATCATGCTTGCATCTAAAGAAATGTCTAAAGCCGATGAGGTTTTTAGCAGGATTAATTTTCTATATAATGAAAACCTTTATCTCATAAATAAGAAATACGCCAATGATAACGGGTCACTTCAAAGAAGAATAGAAATACAGTATGTGCGATTAAGTTTTATTTTTATTTTGTTAATTTTTATATTTTTTGGGATGTTTTATTATATCAGAAAGTTAGGTATGACGGTAATTCAAAATGGGAATGAATTGATGCAAAAAAACCATGATTTGCAATCACTGGAAGATGCACTGAATTTTCATGCAATAATATCAAAAGCTGATATTCATGGGAAAATTACATATGTAAATAAAAGATTTGAAGAAGTGTCGGGTTTCAACTTAAGTGAGATCTTGGGAAAGGACCATAGAATTTTAAATAGTGCCCATCATTCCAGTCACTTTTTTAAAAACATTTGGAAAACTATCTTAGATAAGAAACCTTGGCGTGGGCAAATAAAAAACAAGAAAAAAGGTGGCGGATATTATTGGGTGGATTCAACGATTACCCCAATATTGGGAATTGATGGTGAAATAAAAGAATTCATTAGTATTCGTCAAGATATTACCGATCAAAAAAATATAGAAGAAGAAGTCAGTGTCAGAAAAAAATTTTTCGAAAATGTCATAGAAAATATGGAGGAAGCAGTTATCGTAAATGATATAGCGGGGAATATTATACTGCTAAATGCTGTTGCTATTGAGCTACTTGGAGTGGAAGCCAATAATAGCACCAATGTTAAAATGCTTGATTTATTTTGGTGTGATAAATTTGGATTTAAACTAGGACCAAAGAACGATGAGTTACCTTTTGTAGAAATTTTTAAAAAGAAACAGCCTTTAAAAGATATTTTATGTTGCTTGAGAAAAAACAATGAACTCATTTATTTGAGCTTTAGTTCTAGTCTGCTATTAACTGGTGAGCAATCACACTACTCAAGTCAATACTCCTTGTCGATTGTAAATGATGTCACTGAAAAAATTCAACAAATGGTTTTGGACAATTTATCTGAAAAAATTAAAAGTTGTTATATTGATATTGAAGATGACATGGAAAATTTTTCACGCTTTTGTTCAAATGAGTTATTGGAATATTTTCAAGCTGATTCAGCATTTTTTGGAACAATAAATACATCAGGCTTAAGTGATTCGGTTGTTTCAATTGAATCAATTGTTACCAAAGAAAGACTTGAAGCTGAAGAATTGGAATGGGTTAAGGAAGAAAAAATATTTTTAGATGAAAATCTAAAAGTGCAATTGGGAATTCAGATGTCAACGTTGGCAAAACATCTTTTGGGCCCAATGGAGATGAGAAAAGATTGCGCTGTTTTTAATTATCTTGATGACAAAAATTTTATCACTATTACCTTAACAAATAGAGATAGACCCTATGGGGTGATATTTATTTCCAATCCGAAAAACAGGCAGCAGAGTATTTATTCAGTTGGTTTCCAGACCCTATTGAACCAGATAAATGAACTAATTTATAGAAAAATATTAGATGTTGAAAGCCGTTATAATTTAAAAATTCTAGATCTGGTGATTCAGAGCTCCGGAATTAGTTTAATTAAAATTGATCATGCGAAGAACACTGTAAAAATTAATGGTAAATGGGAGGATCAGTTAGGTATCAAGACATATGAGATCCCGACCAAACTAAATGAGTTATATGATTTATTTGGTGAGAATTTCCAATCATCATTAAATAAATATTTATCCTTACCAAAAGGTAATTTTGAGCAAAAAATAATAGTCGAAAGCTCAAAAGGAAGTGCGGTGCCCTTTTTAATAAAGGGAAGAATTTTAAGTGTCGGGAGATCCGAATACTTTGTGGGTCTTCAAATCGATCTTACATATATAGAAATGCTTGAGCATGATCTAGCAATACAAAAAGAAGTGGCCGAAAAGCAGCAAAGGTTAATCTCGTTAGGAGAGCTTGCAGCAGGTGTTGGCCACGAAATAAATAATCCTTTAACCATAATTCAGAATTTTATATATCGAATATTGGACGAAAAAAGGGTTACAGGCTATTCATTTGATAAAGAAGAAAAATATTTAACAAGTATTGCAAATTCAGTTGATCGAATTAAAGGCATTGTGAAGGGATTAAAAAAAGTAAGTAGAGAGAGCTCTAAAGGGAAAGATATTATTAAAGTAGCTGGTGCAATTGAAGAAGTAATTTTTATGTTAAAAGAAATTTACATCAGCGATAAAATCGAAATACTTTATGAAAACAAATGTCCAGATGCTATGATCAGTATTGCAAATGGCAAATTAGAGCAAGTTTTAATGAATTTGATTTCTAATGCTCGAGACGCATTAATTGAATCAAATAAAAGCGATAAAAAAATTTTAGTATTAACAGACCAAATAGGCGAGTCTGTTTATATTTCAGTTAAAGATAATGCACTTGGGATTCCTGATAGCATCAAAGACAAAATTTTTAATCCGTTTTTCACAACAAAAGATGTTGGTCATGGTACCGGGTTGGGCCTATTTATTATTCAAGAAATTGTCCAAGACTTTAATGGCGAAATTACCCTTGATAGCATAATTGGAGAAGGCTCTTGTTTTAAAATTAGAATACCGTTGTTTAATAAAACTGGTGAAGATATTTTCGGCACAACAGAAGTTAAAGCTAAATTGGGAAGTAAAATTCATGATAAAAAAATATTAATAGTTGAAGATGAAGATCTTATAAGAGAGATTTTGTCTGATATTTGTCAATCATTAGGAATGCTGTGCACTATGGCCGAAAATGGTGTGGTTGCTTTAGAGAAATTAGAACAGGACAAATTTGATTTAGTGATTACAGACATAATGATGCCAAGAATGAATGGAATTGAATTTTTAAAAACTGCTCGTTCAAGTCAATTATTGAATGAGACAAAAGTAATTTTTTCTACAGGTGGATCGACGTTTGAAATTGAAAAATTAATGTTAAATAATGAAATTGTCGATATCATTTATAAACCTTTTGATGAAGAAATAGTGAAGGCCAAATTACTTAACCATTTGCCAGCAGGAGATTAATTTGAATGATTTTAATTTGAAGGAGCTCGAAGATTACGCTGAGTTAAGGATGTTGGTACATGAAATTATTAATCAAATAACGATAATAGATAGTATAAATAGAAAGTTACAAAAAGGCATAGCAATAGAAAAAAGCCATCTTGAAACAATGAACAACACTATGGATAAATCGAAGAAACTAGTTTCAAGTATTAGAGAAAAAATTCATTCTATGGAAATAAAAACGAGAAGCAAAGTTGAGAATGATAAAGTTTAGGTGCTAAAAAATGGAAATAGATAAAGGTATTTTGGAAGAGTTTTCTATCGAGGCCCGTGAGCTATTGGACGAAGCAGAGGACGCGCTTTTATTAATAGATAAAAATGGTGAGGATCTTAAGAATATCTACGACAAGGTTTTTAGGGCGTTTCATTCACTAAAGGGCTCATCTGGAATGATTGGCTTTGATGAACTTCAGCGCCACCTGCATTTATTGGAAGATTATTTACAGAAATCAAAGAGCGATTTAAATTTGTTTAAATCGTCGACAGACTATTATTTAAAAGGGATTGACGCTGCCAAAAAAATTTTAGATGGAGAGGTTGTTCAGTTTGTTTATGAAGTTTACTCTTCTGCTGGAAATCAAAAACGTGAAATTCAATTATTGAAAAAAAAGAAAATTCTCTTTTTATCTGATTCAGTTACGAGTTCACTTTCAGAAAAAGTTTATCATTTTCAGGAGCGCTATGATTACGTTCTTAAAATGATGACCATAGGTGAATTAGGAGATAAAGGATTAGCGAATGAAGAGTACAGTGTTCTTTTTTCAGATATAAGCATTGATAAGTTGAGGAAGCTGATCCCCGAAAAAAAAATCAAATTACCATTACTTTATTTAATCGAAAATATTCCTTCTGTTTTAGATCCATTGGTTTTTCAGTATGTAAAATTGTCAGATGAAACTGCCCGTATTGAATCTTTGATAAAATGTTCTTTGAAAATAAGTGATTACTTGGATATGTTTGAAAAATCGAAAGGAATTATGATGTATATGTTTAGCGATTTAGAAGAGTATCTTTTGAAGACTAATAAGGTAGAGATTCAAAAAACTTTAAGTTCAGAAATAAAGCATTTTATAAAAACTTATTCAAAGTGATTTTATGCTAAAATTGTTGCTCTTCGACGTTGATTTATTAAGACTAAATAAGATAAGAACAATTCTATCTGCAATGAGCATTTTAAGTGAGATTAAAATCGCAAATGACGAGGCGAGATGTGTAAATTTAATAAAGGATGAATATTTTGATATTTTTATACTTAATATTAACTCCGAAGAATTTTTTAAAAAATTATTAGTTATTCATCCAAGTATTGAAGACTTACCCGTTTTGCTTTTTGGTGTTGATGTCGATATTTCAAATTTTAAAAATTGTAAAAAAATAAATCTTGAAACGGTGAATTTTAAGCTTGTTAATTTTTTGTCTTCGTTTTCTGAAATTATTCCCGAAGATATATTAAAGACGAGCCAGCAACTCATCTCGGAGTATATATTAATTAAGTTTTCTATTTTAAGAAAAATAAACAATACGCCTTGTGATTTATATATACGTCTAGGAAGTGATAAGTTTGTTAAAATTGTGAATAAAGATGAGAAAATTCATGGGTTTCTCTTAGATAAGTATGAATCAAAAAATGTTGAAGAATTTTATACAAGAAAAATTGATTTTTATGCTCACTCAGATTCTTTTTTTTCAAGCTCTTTGCCCAATGTTTCTAACACAGAATCAAGCGGAGAATATTATTCTCAATCTACTCAAATTATAAATGATATCTTTAATGAGGTGGGAATCAGTAAGGGTGTAATCGATTTGGCCGATGAATTGATAAAAAATTCGTTAGTGGAATCCAAAGACCCTGAGCTTGAAAATTTGCTGAATAAGTTCAAGTTTTCAAAAGATCGGTATATTTTTGATCATAGTTATTTGACGTCAGTACTAGCTGTTGCCATTTGCGAAAAATTTGAATGGAGAAATAGGCAAAACATGCAAAAAATTGTATTTGCTTCTATTTTTCACGATTTTGCTTTTGTTGACCCAAAATTGGCCTATTTTGAATCAGGTTTTTTGAACAATGGAGAGCTAAATAAGGAACAAAAAGATGAAATTTTTAACCATCCCAAAAAAATTGCAGAGATGTTGCAAAAAAATAAAAATATTTCATCCGAAGTGATTAGTATTTTAATGAAGCACCACGAAGCTCATGGGGAAAATAGTTACCCTAACGGGATTTCTTCAACTGGCCTATCAATTTTGGAGTGTATCTTTATTATATCTCACGAATTTGCAAATGAATTATATAGAATTGCTTTTAGGCATGATAAACTTCTTAATGCTATCGAAAATACTTTAGATTTTGCAAATACTGGAAATATGAAACAAGTTAGAAAAGTTCTCATTGAAATTTTTTCTGAAAAATTTCAATTAAAAATAGAAACAAAATAAATTTTTAAATTTGGACCAGATTAAAGTTTCTAGTTCCCGTCTAAAGTCGGGAACTAGAAACGATGATTTAGATATTAGTCTTTTTGAGTTTTTCAACGTAGGAATTTAAAGTCACTGCTATTTTTGTGAGCGATTCAGCTGAATCTCTCGAAGCGGATGCGTCTTTTCTTGTATTTTTCGCGGCTTCTGAAACTTGAAAAATATTTTGAGTTATCGTTGAAACACCCAGGGCCGACTCACTAACAACTCTTGTAACTTCATTAGTTGTTGCCGCCTGCTCTTCGACTGCCGAGGCAATGTTTGTTGTCATTGTGCTAATTTTGTCAATTGAAGTTGTAATTTTAGTGATTGCATCAACAGAGCTTAACGAATCTTTTTGAATGTTTTCAATTTTTAATGTAATGTCATTCGTTGCTTTAGCTGTCTGTTTGGCCAATTCTTTTACTTCATTTGCAACGACAGCGAAGCCTTTACCTGCTTCTCCTGCTCTTGCTGCTTCGATTGTTGCATTAAGTGCTAGCAAGTTAGTTTGTTGTGCTATTGATGAAATGACTTTTATCACGTTACCAATATCTAAGCTAGATTGACTTAATTTATCAATGATGACGTTTGTTTGTTTAGCTAATTGCATTGCTTCAGAAGACGAATGAGTTGCTTCATTAGTAGCTCTTGTAATTTCTTGTATCGCCATGACTAATTGATTCATACTCGCCTTAACTGACTGAACTCCAGCATTTACTTCCTCTCCTGCCGAACTTGCAGAAGTTGCCTGTGAAGTTGTTTCTTCTATTGAGCTGGCAAGATTGTTTGATATATTTGTTAATTGAATTGAACTATTTTGCAATTCTGTTGAAGTTAGTGCCAAGTCGTTCATTAAATTTAATTTTTCTGTGACTATTGACCAAGTAACCATTGGGCCAAGATACTTAGAAGATGCATCAAAAACTGCTGATACAAGAAGGTCAAGTTTTTGATCACCCACTTGAATTATCGCTTTATGTGGAAGATTTTTTGGGTCTGCAATGATTTTTCTTATGACTTCTGGTCTCTTGTGAAACCAATCGATTGATTTATTCGGAAGATTCTCTACTCTATCAGGTAAAAATTTCTCTATTGTTTTGAGAGTAGATTCTGAAGCTTTGTTCATAAATAACATTGTACCGTTTGGGTCCGCCATCATTATATTAATTGGCGCTAAATCAACGACCTGTTTAAATCTGATTGCTTCATTTTCGAGTTTAATTTTCTCAGTAACTTCTTCCCAGTTTACAATATAACCTTCGATTTGATTGTTTTCGCTGTATAGCACATTAATATTTAAATCGAGGAATAGTTTTCCTAATTTTATAACACTTTTGTATGGAAAATTTTTTGGGTTTGACAGGATGTTTCGAATTTCCCTAGCGCGTCCTTTATGAATGACGTCCAAGTTTGTTCCAATTAATGAATCGATGGATAAATTAAATTCTTCTCGAATGGTTTGAGAAATAGAATTTAATGTGTTTAACCCTTTTTGATTAATGTACTTTAAATTTAAATCAGCATCTGCAAAAAACACGTTTGCTTGTAATTGGTCAAGAGCATTCATTCTTAGCGTAGACATTTTATTACCTCACATTTTGATTACTAGAATATATTACGAATATTTGTACTAAGATCAACTCAAGAGATTCTTAATAAGATTGACTGCTATGCTTTGGTAATAAAATCTTTAAAAAATTTTGTATTTCGTCTAATCTTTAAAAGGTTATTTATTTGGAGTGAGTAAAAATGAATGCTGAAAATGATGATGCTTTAATGAAAGAGTTTTTAGTTGAAACATATGATGCTTTACACAGCTTGAGAATGCTTTTGCATGAAATTGAAAAAAAGCCAAATGATATAGAAGGATTTAATTTTATCTTCCGTGCCATTCATACCCTAAAAGGAAGTGCTAGCTTTTTGGGGTTAAGCAAGTTAAAGAGTCTTTCACATAGCATTGAAAATTTATTAGACTTACTTCGCAATTCGAAAATTTTATTCAATGGAGACTTATTTGATGTTTTGACTGAAAGTTTTGATTTGATTGATCAACTGTTAAAAAAAATCGAAGAAAATAGGAATGAAGGAGATATCGATGTTGATCATTTAATTGTTAAGCTTGATTTGTTCATAGAAGTTTCATTGATAGAGGCTGCCCCAGACAATAAAAACGCAGAGAAAACTTCAGAGGTTTTAGCTGATTCTCAAGAGAAGATTGTGGTAAGTGAAGTATTTGAGGAAAGAAAAAATGCGAGCAAGGATGATTTGTTGGGACATAAAAATGAGTCCGATGATTTAAACATCAATGCAGCTCCCGTGCAAGAAATTGAAAGTAAAAAAACGAATTCAGTGGTTGATTCCGTTGTAAAAGTTAACGTAAAGCTTTTAGACCAGTTAATGAATATGGTTGGTGAATTAGTTGTTAATCGCAATCAAATAATTCAGTATGTTGGTAAGGTGGATGATTTTGAATTGCATAAACTAACACATCAGCTGGATACAATTACCTCCGAATTACAAAATGAAATCATGGCCACTCGGATGCAACCAGTGGGGCAAGTTTTAAATAAGTTTGAACGTGTGGTGAGAGATTTATCAAAGAGCCAAGGGAAAAAAATTCTTCTTAGTATTTCAGGTCAAGAAACAGAATTAGATAAAACATTAATTGAGGCGATGAAAGATCCCTTAACTCATTTAATAAGAAATGCGATTGACCATGGTATAGAAATGTCTGATGAGCGACTTAGGCTAAGAAAGCCCGAAATGGCAAATTTAAAATTGATGGCGTTTCATGAGAGCGGCAAGGTTAGTATAAAAATTCAAGATGATGGGCGGGGGATTGATTCCGAGAAAATAAAGAGCAAAGCAATCGAAAAAGGAATTATTACGGTAGATGCTGCAGAAAAAATGTCTAATAAGGAAATTATTAATTTAATATTTGCGCCAGGATTTTCAACTGCTGAAAAAATAACTGACATCTCTGGACGTGGTGTTGGGATGGATGTTGTAAGAACAAATATTGAGAAAATAGGTGGAGAGATTGATATTGAGACAGTGAAAGGATTAGGTACGACCATTACTCTTCGTATCCCGTTAACCTTAGCGATTATTCCTTCATTAATTGTGTACTCAAATGAAAAGGCATATTGTGTCCCTCAATTGAATATTGTTGAATTCGTTCTATTGGATTCAGGGCAGTACGGATCAACTCTATATCAGATGCATGGTGTGAATTTTATACGACTAAGAGAAAAATTGATACCAATTTACGAGTTAAAGAGCATTTTAGAGTCTGAATCGACGGAAAAGGTAACGCAGTTAGATCTGAACGGCGATTTCATGAATATTGTTGTTGTTGTTGGCGATGGTCAAGAGTTTGGAATTGTCGTAGACAGTATTTATGACATTGAAGAAATTGTTGTTAAGCCGCTTTCGAAAAATTTGAAAAATTTAGAATATTATTCTGGTGCAACAATAATGGGGAACGGCGAAATTGCCCTTATATTGGAGACATCCAGTATCATTAAAAAGATTAATCCGTTTAGAAATAAAAGCGAATTGAAGAATGTAAAAAATCAGTCAAAGTCAAAAGAGCGAAATCAAAGTGCAAGAGATTTCTTGGTTTTTTCACTTCGAGATAAAAAAAAGTATGGAATTCCTGTTTCCTTTATCGATCGAATTGAGGAAATTTCCAAACATAGTCTTAATTTTTCAGGGACGAAAATTTTTACAAAATATCGCGAGCATGTTGTGCCATTGATTGATATTCAAACGTTTATTAACCCGGAGATGGTGTTTGCCGTACAAGAGGAATTATTGCAGGTTCTGATGATAAATGTTCGTGGCAATTTAATTGGTTTGATTGTTGAGAATGTTTTTGATATTGCGTTTATAGAAGATGATATAAATGAAGTTGTTGTTAACACATTCGGAGTCGCTGGCACTGTTTTTGTTGGAGATGAAGCGATTCAAATAATGGATACAGCACAAATATTTAGTTCTCAGTTTAAAGATGTTTTCAAAAAACTCGATAAAAAATTTATTTATCATATTGATGATTCTAAAATGCACAGAAAAATTTTGAAAGATATTATAGAAACTGAATTTTCAGAGAATATAATATTAAATTCTTTTGAAGGCCCAGTTGAATTTCTTGAATATTTAAAGGCCCATGGAGATGAAATTTTAAAAAACAGTTTAATTATTTCAGACATCGATATGCCGGCTTTAAATGGTTGGGAGTTAATTGCTAAAATTCAAGAGAATTACCCAAACAAGGATTTTATATATTTCGCTCTCACTTCTCGAAATCATTTTGAAGATAGAGAAAAATCAAAAGACCTAAAACTAGAAGCGCACTTAAAAAAATTTAATAAATCAGAAATCGTCGAATCAATTAATAAGGTTCTTGGGCGAGGTCAAGAGTTGCAGCTTGTTAATGGACAATTGCCAGAAAAAGAAAATTTGTCATTTGGTGAAGGGCAATTTTGCGGATTTAAAATCCATAATGATTGCTATGCAATTCCCATTATGGACGTTCAAGAAGTTGTAAAGGCACAACAAATTTCAAAGGTACCCAAATCACCACACGAAGTAAAAGGATTGATGAACTTAAGGGGACAAATAGTAACCTCTATTAGCTTGCCTGATGTTTTAAGTTACCAGGATAAAAACCGAGAAGAGCATATGAACATAATCGTAAAAGTTAATGATAGCTTAGCTTCATTGATGGTCGATGAAATTCTTGATGTGATTAGTTTTGATGTTGATCAGTTAGACAGAGTTCCTGATAATGTAGATCCTAAAATTAGAAAATATTTTGAATGTGTTTATAAAAAGACAAATGAAATAGTGACAGTTATCAATACATCTTCACTGCTAGAAGATGTGTTATGAACAGGTTTTCATGAAAAAAATTTTAATTGTAGATGATTCCATTGTTTATCGGCATGCTTTGAATTCTGCTCTTTCAGAGGAGAAGGATTTTAATGTTGTCGGAAGTGTTAAAAATGGGCAAGAAGCATTAGAATTTATACTAAAAAATCCAGTTGATTTGATTACTTTAGATATCGAAATGCCAGTGATGAATGGTTTTCAATTTATTGAAAAAATCAATGCATTTCCTTCCAAGCCAAGTATTATTGTTTTTACTTCACTTGATGGCTTAGGTGCAGATAATGCGTTGAAGGCGCTTCATCTCGGTGCTGATGATTTCGTAACTAAATTAATTGGGACGGGGGATATTTCTAAAAGCATAGGGGAAATTAAGGATATACTTGTTCCCAAAATTCGAGCGCTTTTAGTGGCAAAAAGTCTTAAAGGACAATCACTCTCTTTCTCTAATAATGAAACGAAAAATTTCGTTAATCAAATTAATTCTAAAAAAATAAAATTAAGCTATGATTACATTGTTATAGGTTCATCGACTGGGGGGCCAGAAGCTTTACGTTTTATTTTTAATGAATTAAATGGGAGTAAGCTACCACCTATTTTTATTGTTCAGCATATGCCTCCACTATACACAACTTTTCTTGCAAAGGCATTGAACGAAAATTCATCCTATACGGTTCTGGAAGCGAAACATGGTGAAATGGTAAAGCCTGGTCATTGCTATTTAGCTCCTGGTGATTTTCACATGACCTTAGAGAAAATTAAAAATAATCAAACCAGAATTTTACTTAATCAAGAGGAAAAAGAATGTTTTGTTCGCCCTAGCTTAAATTGTACTCTACGTTCAGTTGCGGGTTTTCCTGATGAATTTTTATTTATTGTCTTAACTGGCATGGGAAATGATGGCCTTGAAGGAATAAGAGATCTTTATAAATTAAAAGCTCCGGATGTCGTTATTCAGGATGAGGAAAGTTCTGTCGTATGGGGCATGCCAGGTGAGCTATTTAAGGCCAATGTATATTCAGAAGTAAGAAGTTTAAGTGAAATAAAAAAACTGTTAAAAGAATTAATTTGAGGGATTATGAAGGTTTTAATTATTGATGACTCTAGAATGATTAAGTTGCTTGTAAAAGATTTTTTAAAAAATTTGGGGCATGAAGCCTATGAAGCTGAGAACGGCGAAGAAGGGCTGACCCAAGCTGCACTTGTGAAGCCTGATTTAATTTTACTTGATTATAATATGCCAATTATGGATGGTCCCTCTTTTTTGAAAAAATTCAAAGGTGTTGATAAAAACCAAACACCAGTAATGATGATGACAACAGAGAGCTCAATGGAAAAAATAAGTGAAGTTCTAGAGCTTGGTGCCTGCGAATATATTATGAAGCCTTTTGATCAAAGTATTTTAGAAGAAAAAATTGGGCAGGTTTTATGAATACAACACAATCTTTAAATTTAAAGTTTTACCAAAAGCTATCCGAGATGATTGAGAAGGAGACCGGGATAGTATACTCAGAGTCAGATTATGATAGGTTAACTTTCCGTGTTTTAAAATTAAAAGAATTATTAAACGTAAAAACAGAGGATGAACTTTTAAATATCCTTACGAACTCTCCCAGTTCAAATGTACAGTCTCTATTGGTTTCAACATCAACAAATAATGAGACAAGTTTTTTTAGAGACAAAAAGCCTTTTGAAATTTTTTCTAATTATTTAATACCAGAAGTTGCAAAATGTTCGAGCTCCAAAAATATAAAAACTTGGTGTGTTGCTTCTAGTACTGGACAAGAACCTTATAGCTTGGCGATGAAGATAAAAGAAATTAACGGGCTTTCTGATTTTAATTTTAATATTCAAGCAAGCGATATTGATCAAGAGGTTTTATTAAAATGTAGAAATGGAGTATACAATCAAACAGAAGTTCAAAAAGGATTACCCATTCAATTCCTAGTAAAATATTTTGAACAAATTGATCAAACAACTTGGGCAGTTAAAACCGAATTAAAAAAAATGATCAACTTTTTTTATTTTAATCTTCTTAGTCAAACATACCCAGTCAATGAATATGATATTATCTTTTGTAGAAACGTTCTAATATATCAGTCTTTAGAAAACAAAACGAAAGTGATTTCTAATTTGTTTAAAGCACTCAAACAAAATGGTTTTTTGGTACTCGGTGGTGCGGAAAATTTAATCGGCATTAAGTCAGATTTTAAAACAATAACAATCGATGATTTTGTGTTATTCAAAAAGGAATAAGTTTTTATCTTTTTATAATGATTAATTCGTCTGTCGTGAATCTTGGTGTAACTTCTACTATGCTGTTTTTGATGATAGAAGACTTAAATGAATTATCTATTTTTAGCCATTTGTCGCGAATTTCAGATGAAATATTTAATAGCTCAAAGGCTTTTTTCAGATAGCTTTCTCTTAACTCCCACATATAATGATCAATATAAATGTGAGGATGGGCATTGCTGGGCATTCGACCACAGTACCTTTTGGGACCGCCGAACGCTTGTACCATGAAATCAGTTTGTTGTGTGGTGATTACATCTTGCGTGATATTTTTAAATACCTGAGAGAACCACTCGTCTCTGTAGATTAAGTCATAAAATTTTTCATTAATTGCATAGATCTGATTGTAAAAATCAATTTCATTAGGATTGATCATGATGCAATTTTAGCTTTATCTTCTGTATCAATAATGTTTTCAACATAAGGTGCAACTGGAGAGTGACCTAATTGCAAGAATGTCTTGAAAAAATTCTCATCAATAATTCTTACTATTTCTTCTTCGTGAATGATTGTTCCTGAAATATATTTTTCAATGTTAAAACTATTCTCTATTGGAAAATCTGAGTCAATGAATTCATGAAATTGATCAACTCTTAGAGCAATTATCTGGTTTTCTAATTTTATGAGTATTGCATTACAGTTATCATTATCGTGATGATGAGAGATTTCCTTGTTTTTAATTGTTATAACTTTTAGGATTTGTTCGCGGTATTTTATAAAATAATTACCTTGGAAATGGTTGATAAGGTTATTTTGAAAGATTTCAACCCTAAAAATATAATCCTTTTCAATTGCATATTTGTTAGTATCAATTGTAAATGTAAAAAAGCTTTTCATTACGGATGTTACTGTTAAATTATGGACGTTGCTTTGCATTTCTATTTTTTTAGAGTCAAAACTTGAAACAAGATTTTCTTTCATTATGTGATTCACATTTAATATAAGGGCCAGATTGTCGTCGCCAAAATAGGTAACACCATTAAAGATTGGAGTTGATTCAGTTACATGCCTTACTTTTCTTACTACAGATTCTTCAATATCGAAAATGTTATCAACCCATATACCCATTTTTTGATTATTATTTTTTGTGATAATTATTATTGCATCTCTAGGCAAAAATTCTAAATAAGTTGTTGAATTTTGCTTTAAAGCGTTGTCAAGTTTGATAACAGGAATGATGTCATCATATCTTTTTAAAACAATACTATTTGCAATATTTAAAAGGGATGTAGAAAAATTGTCTTTTTCTACTTTTACAACTTCTATAATGTCATCGATTGGAATTGAGAAAAAATTTGAATTTTCCTCGACCATTAGTGTTTTGTTAATTAGAACACTTTTAGGTTGTGGAAGAGTCATTTTAAAGCTGGTTCCAAGGTTTTTTCTTGAATTAATTGTTATTTTTCCACCAATAGATTCTACAGACGACTTTACCATATCCATACCGACACCACGGCCAGATAAATCTGAAACATTTTGAGCTGTGGAAAAACCAGGTTCAAAAATTAATGCATAAATATCTTCATCGGAAATATATTTTTTGTCGTCAGGAGAAATTAATTTGTTATCAATGGCCTTTTTAATTACGGCATCTTTATTGATTCCAGCGCCGTCGTCAGTAATTGTAACGATATTATTATCACCATCTTCAATAAACGTGAGTTCAATTTTTCCTGCAGCAGACTTACCATTTTGTATTCTTGTTTCGGGCTTTTCTATGCCGTGATCAATTGAGTTTCTAACGAGATGGACAAGTGAGTTTGAAACAATTTTAGCAATGCTGTTATCAATTTTCAAATGCTCATTTATAACAGTAAAGTGTACATCTTTATTTAAATCTTTAGACACATCTCGTATCACGCGCTTTAGTGGACGGGTAATTGTTTCTGATGTAACTTTTCTCATTTCCGTGATTTGTTTTTGAATTGAAGACGTGACTTTCTGCATTTCTTCAATGGATGCTGATAATGTTTCGATATCTTTGTCGTTGGTATATTTTGTTTCAACTCTATTAAGCGCCTTAAATATTGCATTTCTTATGATAGTTAATTTACCATTAAGCTCTAAAAAGGAATCAAGCGTTTCAATAGGTATTGCCAATTTTTCTGTATGGCCTTTTTTTTGATCCTGACTGACTGCTGAAGTGGCTTTGTCAGATGCTTCATTTTTTTCTGTGGCAGCACTACTTAGTTGATCAATCCATGGTGCAATTTCAAATTCAAATGAGCTTCCTGTATTTATTTCATTGTACATGAATTTTAATTTATCAAGCCCAAATAAAAGTGCTGCAATAAGTTGAGTGTTAATTGATATCTTTTCTTCTCTTGCCTTTGAAATTAAATCTTCGTATGCGTGAGCAAACTTAGGTAATGATTTAAGCCCGACACAGGATGCTGTCCCTTTAATCGTATGTAGTAATCTAAAATACGTGTTGAGAGCATTTGTGTCTTTTGGGTTTTCTTCTAATTGCAGGATCAAAGACTCGATTTCTTCAAGCATTCCACTTGATTCACCGATGAACGCGCAGACCATTTCCTTTTCTTCGTTTATTTGCTGTTTTCTTTTTTCTCCCAAATCAGAGATTAATTTAAACAAATCCATATCTTCAATTGGCTTGTTTATAAATGATGATATTCGCAGTTCCATTGCTTTGGTGGCCATTTCTATTGTGTAATTACCAGTTACAATGGCAAAAGGAATTTCATGGCCTTGATTTAAGATCTTTTCTCTAATTTCAAATCCGTTCATTTCGGGCATTAAGTAGTCAGAAAAGATGTAAATAATTTCATTTGCATGAATCTGCAGCATCTTAAATACATCTGCCGGATTTTGTACTTTTAAAATATCATATTGCTCATCTAATATTAGTCCGTAAAGGTCGAGTATTTCTTTTTCATCATCAATACAAAGAATTTTATATTTTTTAGTCATAATACTTCCTAACTTATTTTTTCTAAATTGATTAAAGAAATAATTTGATCTTTATGCTTGTAAATTCCAATCATGTAGGAACTTATAGCTGAAGCAATTATTTCAGGACAGGGTTCAATTTGAGTGCTATCAATTTCAATGATGTCTAAAACTTCAGTGACGTTCATCGAAATAGTGTCAGGCTCTTTTTTTATTACAATGCAGTGTTTTTCTTGGTCATTTTCTTTTACGTCAAAAAGTGCTTTTAGACAGTAATTGGTAATGATCTGACCTCTTAATGTAAAGACTCCAGTTATGTATGGCTT
>JACCDN010072465.1_pt1 | contig 29528 bp, 24 predicted proteins | sample 7441691 | NCBI WGS metagenome assembly JACCDN01 (sample SAMN15323439, study PRJNA562643) | freshwater metagenome | isolation source: river surface water | place: USA:Blue River Watershed | collected 2017-08-16 | reverse complement strand
TTGCCTTGCCCTTGATGTTACTGGGTCTGGGTATGCCGTTCTTCTTTATTCCGTCCACTGCTGCGGCACTGGCCAGTGTGGATGAGGCTGAAACCAATTCGGCGGCTGGACTGATGAACTTTATGCGGACCTTAGCCGGAGCCATCGCTACCTCAATGGTGACCTCGTATTGGGAAGATGAAATCACCCGTAACCGCGCGGAGATGGTGGGCATCATTGACCCCGCTCGTATAACCTACAATCAGCTGATTGATCAGGGCATGAACGATGCACAGGCGCAGGCAGTGCTTGAGCGGATCGTTACAGAACAGAGCGTGATGCTTGCCACTAACGAGCTGATGCTCGTAGTGTCGCTCATATTGATTTTCTCAGCGTTTGTTATATGGCTGGTGCCAAAGCCGACGCGCACGATAGACCCTTCTGCCGCGCATTAACCTAAAGCATCCCTTGTAGGGCAGGCCAGTTCGCCCTGAGTAAAAGCGTTGCCAGAATCACCATGATGGCACCCCCCAGACTCGTGGCAATTTCAGCAAAAGGCATGAGGTTCAGTCTTTTGGCGGCAGTGAGAATGGCCATATTGCCGCTACCCCCAAAACCGCTGTGACAGGCACAGATAATGGCGGTATCAATCGGTTGCTGCTTGAGCAGACGACTGACGATAAAGCCCGTACATGTCATGGCGAGTACCGTGCTAATACATACGGCCAGATAGCCCGGTTGCAGTATCCCGATCAAAACATTCCAAGGGATGTAAAGAATGCTGAGGCCGACCAGAATGGCTGGGGTCAGAGCCTTCGAGATGGCCTGGTAGACCTGAAAGGCTCCAGCTTCGATCGGCTCAGGAATCAGATTGAAGAACTTCATCAGCACGACCAGAATGATCATGACAATGGTTGCCGGGAGGCTAAAGACTGGGGAAAGGAGCCTGCCGCAGGTATACATAGCGCAGATAATCAATAAACCGGCAGCCATCAGATCAATATTAATCGGCATTTTGTCGTCTACATGCGGAGGCGGGGTTGTGCCAGCCTGGGTGTGGCAGATGCCATTGAGCTCAGGGTAGCGTTCTGCTAATCGGCTGAGTGCACTGGCCGTCATGATGGCAAACAGGTTGGCGATCAACGCTGCTGGAATCATGAGTGACGCAAGTTCTTCGCGTGATTTGTCGGCGATTTCAGAATATGCCAATGCCAGTGGCAAAATACCTTCACCCAGCCCGCCGCTCAGAATGGGCGTGACGATGAACAAAAAGCTATGCCAAGGATTCAGACCAAACAACATACCGACAAGGGGGGCCACGATACAGGCTCCGACGGATCCGCAGATCAGTGGCAGAAACCGTTTGGAGACACGATGCACGAGGATGTGCCGTTCCATCATGCGGCGGTCAATGCCGAGAATGCTACCCACGACCAGGCTGGCGATGTACAGATAAAGGATGTTGTCCTCATCCATCGCACTGTTGATGGTGGTGATGGCATCCGATGGAATTAAGTGATAGCCAAGAAACAGCGAAGGAATCAGCACACAGAGCAGTGCTGGCCCGCCAACGCGATTGAGTATAGGAATGTGGCCACCAATACTGGTCAGAATGTAGCCAGTGGCCATGAGTGCCGCCAGGCCGCCAATCACATCGTTAGAGAGCAGATTCTGTTCAGCGGCAAAGAACAGAATCGCGACAATGCTGCAGAGCAGCGCTGCCGGAAAAGGACCGATGTGTAACGACAGTAATCGTTGGATTAGCCGCATTGTCAGATAGATTGTGGATAACTTGTTGATTATAGATCGAATAGACACAGGAGTCCTGATAGGCTGTGCAAGATGCCCTTCAGCACATGATCAAATCTGCCCAGCCGGTATAATCATGCGTGCCGTCTCCGTAGTTAAATGGATATAACTTTCCCCTCCTAAGGGAAGATTAGTGGTTCGATTCCACTCGGGGACACCACATGACCTAGCCGTGAATACTGCACCCATGAAATATTTTATTACCCTGGCAATCATTGGCCTGCTGATCTGGCTGTGGCGTGCACAATCCCGTAATAAAGCCACAGACTTGGGTTTGCCCATGGTGGGTGCGCCAGCGCCAGCCTTTGAATTGCCCGATACCCGGGGTAATCGTCATGCGCTGGCTGATTACCGTGGCCGCTGGGTGGTGCTCTATTTCTATCCGAAGGCTGATACGCCGGGTTGCACGCGTCAGTCTTGCAAGTTCCGTGATGACTGGCACAGCTTTCAGCAAATGGGCGTAGCCCTGGCGGGCATTAGTGCCGATTCGCCAGCGGCCAATGCGGCCTTTGCCCTCAAATTTCATCTGCCGTTTCCGCTTTTTTCAGACACCGGCGGTGCCTTTGCCCGCCAATATGGTGCCTGGATGAATTTGGGTATCACCGGTTTTCCGCGTCGTTACACGTACATCATTGATCCAGATGGCCGTATTGCCAAGGTATACACCGATGTTTCGGTCTCTGAGCACAGCGAAGAAGTCCTGGCAGACCTCCAGCGTTTGATGGGGTTCTGAGATGCCATTGTTATCGGTCAATGCAGGCTGTTTGGCCTATGGCGATGTGCCATTGCTGGATCATGTAGATTTTCAAATTGATGCCGGAGAGCGTGTTGCGTTGATCGGTCGCAATGGCACGGGTAAATCCTCTTTGCTGGCAGCGATTGCCGGTTTACGAGCACTGGATGATGGCCAGGTCTGGAAAGCGCCGAATCTACGGATTACTTATGTGGCGCAGGAGCCCGAGTTTGAGCCTGGTGCCTCGGTATTTGATGCCGTCGTCGGCGGTTTGGGGGATCAGTCCCGGTTGCTGGCGGCTTACCACGAGTTGTCGCACCGCCTGGGCGACATGCCGGAAGCAGATCGTGCGGCTGCCCTGGATGAACTGTCCCGGTTGCAGCATGAGCTGGAAGCCAGTGATGCCTGGCAGCAGAATGCGCTGGCAGAACGAGTCATCGCGGAATTTCATCTGAATCCAGATGCTCGTATTGATGATTTATCCGGAGGTCAGAAAAAACGCGTGGCATTAGCGCGCGGGCTGGTTTGCGAACCGGATGTCTTGTTACTGGATGAGCCAACCAACCATCTGGATATTGCGGCGATTGACTGGCTGGAAAACCTGTTGCTGGTGCGTAATGTGGCGCTGCTTTTTATTACGCACGACCGACGCTTTTTGGATCGGCTGGCGACCAGGATTGTGGAGCTGGATCGCGGTCTACTGAGTAGTTACCCCGGCTCTTTTACCAAATATCAGGAACGCAAAGCCCAGCGTCTGCATGAAGAGTCGTTAGAGCAGGCGCGTGCCGACAAGCTGTTGGCCCAGGAAGAAATCTGGATCCGCAAGGGTGTGGAAGCCCGTCGTACGCGTGCCGTGTTCCGTGTGCAGCGACTGGATCAATTGCGGGCTGACCGCGCCGCGCGCCGTAACCAGCAGGGCCAAGTCGCCATGCGCGTGGATTCGGGGGATACCTCAGGTGCGCTGGTGGCGGATCTGATCAATGTCTCTAAATCCTACGGTGACCGTAAGATTATCGACGACTTCAGCGGACGCATTATGCGCGGTGATCGTGTAGGCTTGATCGGTCCCAATGGCGCAGGTAAGACCACGATGCTAAAGCTGATTCTGGGAGAGATCGAACCCGATAGCGGCACCGTAAAGCGTGGCACAAAACAGCAGGTGGCGTACTTCGACCAGTTCCGAACGGCGTTGGATCCAGAGGCCCCGCTACACGAAGTGATATCACCAGGTTCGGATTACGTCGAGGTCGGTGGTCATCGCACGCATGTGATGAGCTATCTGGGTGATTTTCTGTTTTCACCGCAGCGGGCACGCTCTCCCGTGAAATCGCTCTCCGGTGGCGAGCGCAACCGTTTGCTGCTGGCGCGACTGTTTGCTCGGCCAGCCAATATTCTGGTGCTCGATGAACCGACCAATGATCTCGATATCGACACGCTGGAATTATTGGAAAGTTTGTTGCAGGACTACCAGGGCACCATCTTGCTGGTCAGTCACGACCGGAGCTTCCTCGATAATGTGGTGACGCAGGTGATTGCAGCCGAGGGCGATGGTCAGTGGCGCGAATTCGTGGGGGGCTACAGTGATTGGGCGGTCTGGCATGCAGCACAGAGCAAAGCCGTAGAAAAAGTCGGTTCGGCCAAATCGGCGGGCAAGACTGCTGAAACGGTACCATCCTCTGCCACGGGTAGCCGCGCCACCAAGCTCAGCTACAAAGAACAGCAGCAACTTAATGCGTTACCAGGCCAGATCGAAGCGCTAGAAACCGAACAGGCCGCTTTGCTCGACAAGGTCAATGATCCGGCGACTTATGCCAGTGACCCGGGTGCTGCCCAGAGCATCTCGAACCGCTTGGCGGCCATTGACGAAGAACTATTGGCGCTGCTCGAGCGCTGGGAAGCGCTCGAGGCTAAAACCGCCAAGGTTTGAGGTTAAGCGCGATTAGTTCAGCGCCGGGTAATCCGTGTAACCGGCCTCGGCTCCGCCATAGAAGGTATTCGGGTCTGGCTCGTTGAGCGGTGCATGCTCGCGCAGACGGCGCACGAGATCCGGGTTAGCAATAAAGGGCCGCCCAAAGGCCACCATATCGACCAGATTGGCGCCGAGTAGGGCTTCTGCGCTGGTGGCGTTGTAGCCACCGCAGGTGATGAGTGTGCCCACGAAGGCTTCGCGCAACTGCAAGCGGAATGCCTGTGTCAAAGGCGCGCCACCGGCCCAGTCCGGTTCGGCAATATGCAAGAAGGCGATGTGCCGCTGGCTGAAGGCTTTGGCCAAATAGAGCGCCATCGCGGTTGATTCAGGGTCATCGATGTCGTTGAATACACCCTGCGGTGACAGGCGCACACCGACTTTATCAGCACCAATAGCGGCCACAACGGCATCGACCACTTCTAGCAAGAAGCGCGCCCGATTTTCCAGGCTGCCACCATAGGCATCGGTGCGCTGATTGCTATTGGGCGACAGAAACTGGTTCAGTAGGTACCCGTTGGCAGCATGCACTTCGACAAAGTCAAAGCCAGCTTTGACGGCGCTACGCGCGGCGCGGGCATAGTCGGCAACGATGCCCGGTAATTCAGCGGTATCCAGTGCGCGAGGCGTGGCGGTGGGCACATTAGTCGGTGTGCCATCGGGCTGGATGACAAAGCATTGGCCTTGGGCCTGAATGGCCGAAGGTGCGACCGGATCAGCACCGCCCGGCTGGAGCAGCGGATGCGAAATTCGGCCGACGTGCCAGAGTTGCAGTGCCATATGACCGCCCTTGGCATGTACGGCATCGACCACCGTTTTCCAGCCAGCAATCTGTGCATCGCTGTAAATGCCGGGTGTCCAGGCATAGCCCTGGCCCTGTTGCGAGATTTGCGAGGCTTCGCTGATGATCAGACCCGCACTGGCGCGCTGGGCGTAGTAGGTGGCATTCAGCGTGGTTGCAGTTTCACCCGTTCCAGCGCGGGAGCGCGTCATCGGTGCCATCGCAATACGGTTACTCAGGCGGGTATTGCCAACGGTGGTCGGTGTAAACAGTAGGGCGTCACTCATACGAAGCTCCGTCTTTCAATGGGTTATTGAATCTGCCAGTCCAAAGTGAATTCACCATGACCGTTCGTGGCCAGGTGTTCGGCCAGCCAGGGCATGGTGTGTTCCAGGGTTTCGGGCAGCGTCCAGGGCGGGTTGATGATAAACATGCCGCTACCGGTCATGCCCAGCCCGTCGCCGGCGGCCGGTTGGGTCGATAGCGTGACGTGCAGCCAGTTGGGAACGCCCAGTTTAAGTAGGCGTTCCGGCAGCTCGACAGCCTCCCGGCGTGCGAGTTGCGGATACCACACGGCATAGGTCCCGGTCGCAAAACGTTGCATGGTGTCCTTCAGGCTGGCCACGACTTTGCCGTAATCGGTTTTGTCCTCATAGGATGGATCAATGAGCACAGCAGCACGGCGGGCTGGCGGCGGCATCAGCGCCTTGAGCCCGGCCAGGCCATCGGCCACATTAATTTGTGTGCGTTTCTGAACGAACTTCATCGTTTGGGCAAGCAGCGGGGCATCGGTGCTGTGCCGCTCAAAAAAACGCAGCGGATCGGCAAAGCGGGTGCAATAACCCGAAATCCAGGGTGAACCCGGATAGTGTTTCAAGGCCGGGCTAGCGTTGGCCGCCTTCACAATTTCGCGATAACGGGCCACGGCCTCGGGGAGTTCGTCCTCCGGGAGATCCCAGAGTTTGCCGATGCCTGTGGTCCATTCACCGGTTTTACGGGCCATGTCGCTTTCTATCAGATACATCCCGGCACCTGCATGTGTGTCCAGCACCATGAAGGGTTTATCTTTCTGGCTGTAGTAATCCAAGATCTGGATCCAGACCAGGTGTTTAAGCACATCGGCAGGATTGCCGGCGTGAAAGGCGTGGCGATAACTCAGCATGAAATTTCTAAAGTTAGAGGAGGGGGGCCATCAACTGGGCGGCATTTTCTTTAAGACGTTCAAGGAGGGGACGATCTTCCCACGCAACGGCATCAATGGCGACCGATTGTTCCAGGTAGCGCGTTTGCAGTTCGCGAACCTGACGACTGAAGGTCGCATCATAGATCATGAGCGTAATTTCATAGTTCAGACGCAGGCTACGCATATCCAGATTGACCGAACCGAAAATGGTAAAGCGTCGATCCACGACCAGGCTCTTGGTGTGCAGTAAGCCGCCAGTAAATTGCTGAATTTTGACGCCCGCAGCCAGCAGATCACCCATATAACTCCGGCTGGCATAGCGCACCAGCTTCGAGTCGACGCGTTGCGGCACAATCAGCGTGACAGCCACGCCACGGCAGGCGGCCGTTTGTAGGGCCTGAAACAGGGCCTCATCCGGCACGAAATACGGCGTTGTCAGTACCACTTCCTCGCGTGCATCCAATACGGCGCTCAGCAGCACATGCGACATATTGGCAACTTTGTAGCTCGGGCCCGAGGGCACCGCTTGCACAATCAGCTCGCCAGCCTCGGGGGGGACGGGCGTATCACGCATCTGGTCAATGAATTGCCGGAATCCCTGGATGTTGCCGCTTTCTACAGCCCAATCACTTTCAAAGACCGTGGTGAGGGCACTGGCAGCCGGACCGACCACGCGCGCCATGGCATCGACCCATTCGCCGACGCCAGCATCTTGCTTGAAGAAGGCCGGGTCAACGAGGTTGAGGCTACCGGTCCAGGCAATATGCTGATCAATGGCGACAATTTTTCGGTGCAGGCGCAGATCCGCCCGGCCAAACTGAGGGCGTAGTGGATGGATCGCACAGGCTTTTACCAACTGAACGCGGGCAGCGCGCAGTTGGTCTGGCCAGGCACTCTTCCAAAAGGTCGCGCTACCCAGCTCATCGAGCAGAACGCGGCAGGCAATACCCCGTTGTGCGGCGCGGATCAGTGCTTGTCCTACCTTATCCGCCGTACCGCCAGGATTCCAGATGTAAAACTCGATATCGCAGCGGTGCTGAGCCGCGTCAATATCGTTAATCATGCTGTGCAATATAGTCTGAGCGTCTGAAAACAGACTCAGTTGATTGCCAGGCAGAGGAGGCATGCCACCATGATGTTCGGCCAGCTTGGCCATGGACCGAAAGTGCGGGTCTATTGGACCGATGCTCTCCGGAAAGCGGGCATCAAAGAGTGCCGTCATGTCTTCATAGGCTGGCTTGATGGCTGCCATATGCTGTTTACGCGTTCGCCCGATAGGGCGCTCGCCGATCATCAGATAGGAGCAGACGCCAATCAGGGGCATGATCGTGACGATCAGAATCCAGGCCAGGGCCACACCTGGCGGCCGACGTACCCAGATAATGCGTAGCGCAAAGAGCAATACGATGACCGGGTGAATCAGATATAACCAGGTGGAATCAGTGGCGAAGGCCCAAACCATGTATGTATCCGACGTTTAGATGTAATGGCAGCGTGAAAGTGTACCCTGTTATCCCGACTTGCATCGGATGGCGGGCTCCATTAGCATCATGGGTTCAATAAACGTAAAGTGTCCACGCAATGACCGGGGTTTTACCGGCGATAGTCGACATCGGTTGTCAAAAGGTTAAAGAATGATTCCTGAACTTGGGCAGTTGGCCCTGTCGCTGTCGCTGTTTGTGGCTTTTTCGTTGTCCTTGCTAGGTTTGGCCGGCCCACCCCTCGCCATGCCCTTATGGGTTCGTTTGGCGAAGCCGTTGGCGCTCACCTTGCTGATGCTTCTGGCGGCCGCCTTCTTTTGCCTGACCTGGAGTTTTGTCACCAACGACTTCTCGGTGGCCTATGTGGCCGGTCACTCCAATACACAGCTTCCCCTGGAGTACCGTTTTGGTGCCGTCTGTGGTGGCCACGAAGGTTCCTTGCTTCTATGGGTGTTTATGCTGACGGCCTGGACAGGTGCCGTGGCGCTTTTCTCGCGGACCTTGCCAGCCGACATGGTGGCGCGCGTTTTGGGCGTGCTGGGTCTGGTCAGTTTTGGCTTTATCCTGTTCATTCTGTTTACGTCGAATCCTTTCACGCGTCTGCTGCCGGCCGTTATGGAAGGGCGTGATCTCAATCCACTGCTACAGGATCCGGGCCTCGTCTACCACCCACCCATGCTTTATATGGGCTATGTCGGGTTCTCGGTGGCCTTTGCCTTTGCGATTGCAGCCTTATTGGCTGGCCGGCTGGATGCGGCCTGGGCCCGTTGGTCGCGCCCCTGGACGCTGGCGGCCTGGGTGTTTCTTACCATCGGCATCGCTCTGGGTTCCAATTGGGCTTACTACGAGCTTGGTTGGGGGGGCTGGTGGTTCTGGGACCCGGTAGAAAATGCGTCCTTTATGCCCTGGCTGGTGGGTACCGCACTGATTCACTCGCTGGCTGTTTCTGAAAAACGCGGCAGCTTCAAGAACTGGACGGTCCTATTGGCGATTAGCGCCTTCTCACTATCGTTGCTAGGTACCTTTATCGTTCGTTCCGGCGTTCTGACATCGGTCCATGCGTTTGCAGCCGATCCGGCCCGAGGGGTATTTATTCTGGTGTTTCTGGCCATTGTAGTGGGCGGTTCGCTGGGCTTATTTGCCTGGCGTGCACCGACCGTTGGTCGCGGTGGCGCGTTTGCGCTGGTCTCGCGTGAAACCCTGTTGCTCATTAATAACGTGCTGTTGCTGGCCGGCATGGGGGCCGTGCTGCTGGGTACGGTGTACCCAATGATCATTGATGCGTTAAATCTCGGCAAACTCTCGGTGGGGCCACCCTATTTCAATGCTGTGTTCGTGCCGATCATGCTCCCGTTGTTGTTGTTGCTGCCTTTCGGACCGGTTGCCCGCTGGAAACAGGATCAGCTGTTGCCACTGCTCAAGCGCCTACGTATTGAAGCCGTGCTGGCCATCCTAGCGGCCATCGTATTGCCTATCCTGATGGGTGGCTGGCGGCCCATGGTCGCAGTGGGTGCCGGTCTGGCCGTCTGGGTGATGGCAGCGGTGATTCGTCAGATCATTGATCGTGTGCGCAAAAGCTGGCCACCGCGTGCCTTCTGGGGCATGCAATTGGCGCACCTTGGCCTCGCTGTTTTTGTCGTGGGGGTCACCTTTGTCAGTAGCTACCAGGTTGAGCGTGATGTCAGTATGGCGCCGGGCGAGACCGTATCCATTCACAATATCCAGCTCACGCTGAAAGGCGTGAGCCCGGTGCGTGGTCCTAACTATGAAGGCGCGCGTGGCGAAGTCGTCTATGGTCCGCTGGATCAACCGGAAAAAATCACTGGCACACTTTTTACCGAAAAGCGGACATATTTCTCTTCCAGCATGCCGATGACAGAAGTGGGTATCGACAGTAGCCTGACTCGCGACCTCTATGTTTCTATGGGGGAAGCCACCAGCAATAACGCCTGGGCCGTGCGGGTGTATTACAAGCCATTTGTGAGCTGGATCTGGGCGGGTTGTGCTCTGATGGCCTTGGGTGGCATCTTGGCAGCATCGGATCGCCGTTACCGTGTTCGTCATGATGACGCGGTGGTTGTTAACGAAACTCATGATGAAAAGGGTGCATCCTGATGAAGCGTATCTGGTGGTTTCTGATGCCTCTGTTGGCTTTTGCCGTACTGGTGTTTTTCCTGGCCAAAGGCCTGACGAAGAATCCGAGTTATGTGCCTTCACCGCTGGTTGGCAAACCGGCACCGACTTTTGAACTGCCACAGTTGCAGGATGCTCAGCAGACCTTCGCACCGGATGACCTCAAGGGCCGTGTCTGGCTACTCAATGTCTGGGCCTCATGGTGTGTCTCCTGTCGTGCCGAGCATCCGGTGTTGATCGACTTTGCCCGGACGCACCCTGATGTGCCGCTGATCGGTCTGGATTACAAGGATCAGCGTCCTGATGCACTGGCTTGGCTCAAGCAACATGGCAACCCCTACGTGCTGTCAGTCTTTGATGCCGATGGCCGTGTGGGCATTGACTACGGTGTTTATGGTGTGCCGGAAACTTATGTGATTGATCAGTCGGGTGTCATTCGTTACAAGCATGTTGGCCCGCTGACGCCGGAGGTGGTGCAGACCCTCATTGATCCCATGCTGAAAGGGCTGAAATAATGAAGGTGTTCATCAAGTACGTTGTCGCCTTGTTGGTGCTGACCGGCAGCGCTGCTTATGCCGCTGAAGCTCAGCCACTGGCACAGAATCCCGTGGTGGAAAAGCGCCTGAACGCCATTTCAGAAAACCTGCGTTGTCTGGTCTGCCAGAACGAATCATTGGCGGGCTCCCGTGCGGATCTTGCCGAAGACCTGCGTCGCGAAGTTCGTTACCTGATTGAAACGGGTAAGTCCGACAAGGAAATTATCGACTTCCTGGTCAGTCGTTATGGCGACTATGTGCTCTACGATCCGCCTTTCAAGGCCACGACGCTGCTCCTCTGGCTGGGCCCGTTTGCGCTACTGGCCGGTGGTCTGATAGGTCTGGTCGTGTTTTTACGTCGCCGTACCCGTCAGGGTCTGGTGGATGAAGACGATGTTATTGTCGCCGCGGGTGTGCCAGCACCGAGTGCGACGCCGGACTTCAAGTCCCGCACTTCTGGTCGTTGGTTGGTCTGGCTGATCATGGTGCTGATTCCCGTGGGCGGTGCTCTGGTCTATCTCAAAGTCGGTAATCCGGCTGCACTGAATGCCGCTAACCTGAAACCGGCCCCGGACCCCAATGTCATGGTGGCGCGATTGCAGGCCAAAATGGATGCCAATCCGGACGATCCTGCCGGCTGGCAGCTACTGGCGCGCGCCTACATGGTGATGAACCGGCCGGATGATGCTGTCAAAGCCTTTAATCACATCCTGCCCATTATCAAGCAGGAACCACAGCTCATGGCCGATTACGCCGAAGCATTAGCGGCATCGGGTGATCTGAAAGGTGCGCGCCTCTGGATCAATAATGCGGTGAAGCAGGGCAGCCAAGATCCCAAAGTGCTCTTCATGGCCGGTGGCCTAGCCTTTGATGATGCTAACTATCAACAGGCCATCCAGTATTGGGAACGTGTGCTCAAGATCATTGGTCCGGATTCCCCCGAAGGTAAATTTGTTCAGGAAAACCTCGGCGAAGCCAAGGCCCGACTCAAGTAAACCAGTACACTTGCCGGGTACGACAAACGCAATGGGAGCCCATAGGGCTCCCATTATTTCGTACTAGCCTAAATTACTTCAGTGACTTCGAAGCTTTTTCTACGGCGGCTTTGTCCATGGCTTGCTGAGCTTCGGGCGGCATGTAGTTCTCATCATGTTTGGCAAGGACTTCCGAGGCCTTGAACAGAGTGCCACCGTCGTCCAGTTTACCCTGGGCAACAACTCCTTTTCCCTCGCGGAACAGGTCTGGCAGAATACCCGTATACGTTACCGGAACGTCATGTGCCGTATCTGTCACGATGAATCGAACGTTCATCCCGTTTTTTTCCAGACTGCCTTCTTTAACCATGCCGCCGATTCGGAAGGCGCGATTTTTCGGCGCTTCACCGGATGCCACTTGAGATGGTGTGAAGAAAAACACTAGGTTTTCTTCAAAGGCATTAAGTACCAGTGCGGCAGCAGATCCAATAACCGCCAGCGCCCCAATGATCAGGGCCAATCGTTTATGTCGTGCTTTCATGAGCATATTCTATCAATTTGCGGGCGTTAGTGTTGTTCTGGATAATCTGTTCATGAATTTCCGAAAAATCATGCTCTTATTGGTCATTGGTATCTGGGCGATGCTGGCCAACGCCCATGATTTTGTGACCGAGCGTGCCTGGGTCGAAGACCCTGCTGGCACCATGACGTTGGCAGAAGTACAACAGGCCAAAAGCACGCCTTTCGAAAATAAGTATTTCACCCGCGGTTTCAGTCAGTCCACATTCTGGTTGCGTTTGCATATTGACCCGAATCTTGGGCGAGATCATGCATCTGTAGAAAAACTGGTCATTCGGATCCGGCCACCTTATCAGGATCAGGTTCAGCTTTATGATCCATTGGCTGCGCAGGATCGCGTTCGCCAGACGGGGGATTATTTTGATTGGGCTTATGACGAATATCGTTCGCTCAATCTGAACTTTGTCATTCCGGTAGGTGATGCGCCACGTGACGTTTGGCTTCGTTTGCGCACTGATCAAAGCACCATGACTGTGGTTGAAGTCATGTCGGAAGACGAAACCCGGGCTGCTGATAGACGCCAGGAAATTGCTACCACTTTGTACTTTGCCGTATTGCTTGTCTGCATGGGCTGGGGCTTACTAAGTTATCTCAATCAGAGAGATCGATTAGTCGGTATCTACATTGTTCGGGAGTTACTTGCCATCCTTTATGCCATGGTGGTGCTGGGCTATTGTCGGGTCTTCACATCAGGTTGGCTGCCGGAGTACTGGCTTGATGCGTTCTCTAACAATATCGTCTGGATCTTCATTGCCTACGTGATCTGGTTCGATACACAACTGATCCGCGAATTCAAACCGAATCCCTGGCTGTTGAAAGTGTTGCAGGTATTGCCTTTTGTGCTCCCGCTTAATTTGTTGTTGTTCCTCTGGGGGGCTACTTATCTGGCTAATCTGATTAACGCTTATCTCGTTATTGTCGCTATCTTGACGATTCTACTCACGGCGCTTACCACACGGGCCTGGGATGACACACGAGGCAAACCTGAAGATGAACAGCCGGTTTTCTCTAAAGTCTTTCTGGTCAGTATTTATTGTGTTGTGCTTTTGGTGGTTTTGATCAATCGTTTACCGATTATGGGTTACACACCGGCGCAGGATGGTTTTCTTTACCTGAATCTTTTGTACGCAGTACTCAGCAGTGTTGCGATGATGGTGCTTATTCAGGTGCGGGCACATCGTCTCGGCAAACGCCAGCAGGAGGCCCAGCACCGCCTGGAACTGGCAGAAATGGAAGCTGCACAGGAACGCGCACAACGACTTGAACAAGCAAATTTCCTTAAAATGCTGGCGCATGAGATGAAAACGCCACTTTCGGTGGTGCGTATGACGATCAGTGCGGATCATCCGGATCCACGATTTACCGAGATGGCGGATCGTGCCGTTCAGGACATGAATGGCATTATCGAACGCCTGCTGGAAGTGGAGAAGCTGAACGATAAAGCGTTATCGGTGCACCATGTTGAGTTTGATCTTGCAGAGATGATTTGCCGAGTCTGTGAGGCTTTGTCATCAGGGATGCGAGTCCAGCTGTCGCTTCCCGCATCGTTAAAAATCAGAAGTGATGCGCGGTTTGTGCGGATTGTTATTTCCAATCTGATAGAAAATGCCCTGAAATATGGTGCCATGGATCAACCGGTACAGGTACAGATGCTGTCGCTGGTCAACGATGAGATTGAGGTTTCAGTATCCAATGGTGTGGGCAGTGCTGGCCTGCCGAATCCGGCACAGGTCTTCGATAAGTATTACCGTGCACCCGGTGCGCATGAACGAACAGGCTCTGGTCTGGGCCTCTATTTGAGCAAAGCGCTCACCGAATTATTGCGTGGACGTCTTTCTTATCGAGAAGACAAAGGCGTGATCTTTTTTGTTCTCACGCTACCCATCAATACGGACTGAAAGTTTTTGTAAGTTTATCGGCTGGAGGATTCGGTACATTGTTGGCTAAATTGTTTTAAGACTATGCTGCTGCACTATGGCAGCAAACTAGCGCCTACCCCTCTGCCATGAACATTGTTGTCGTTGAAGATCATCAGGATTTACGAGAACTATTCGTTCAGCATCTTTTAAAAGATGGGTTTCATGTCGTCGGCGTTAATTGCGGCGAAGAACTCGATGATCACCTAACGAATGCGTCGGTTGATCTTTTAATTTTGGATCTAAATCTTCCTGGTGAAAACGGGCTGGATATCGCTTGTCGAATGCGTGAAGCGCAAACGACCTTGAATATCATTATGCTGACAGCTCGTACATCGGAAAGTGACCGGATCCTCGGTTACGAACGCGGAGCAGATCTTTATTTGCCGAAACCGATTTCTCCCCAGGAACTGTCTGCTGCCGTGAAAGCTGTTCACCGTCGCTTGCTGACGACGACGGACGCGACCTCGCAGTTAACGCTCAATCTGTCACGAATGGTTATCGCATCGACCATGGGCGAGGTAAATCTGAGCAAATCAGATACGGCGCTACTTAAAGCCCTGGCATCGGCACCGGATAGGCGCTTGGCCTATTGGCGATTGTTCGAAGTGACTGAGCGCGGCCAGAATGAGCTTGCTAAAGGCCAGTTGGAGCTTCAGGTTTACCGACTCCGCAAGAAGTTTCTAGAAATCGGTATCGGTGAAGATCTGATCAAGGCGGTTCGTCGTGAGGGTTACCAGCTGACCGAGTCCCTGCAAATCGTCAATTAATCTTGCGATGAGTCACTTTAACAAATCTACTGCGTGACCTTATTTGCTGGGCTTTAAATCTGACGCTTAAGTGTCATCCTGGTTCTGCTGAATCTGGCGGATGGCGCGTTGGCGGCGTTGGCGAACGAGTAAGGGCTCGGCCAGCATGGTAAGGACGCAGACACCAAAGCTGCCCCACACATACAGACCATAGCCGCCCATGGCGAAAAATTCAGCAGGGCTATTCCACAGCATTATGCGGTCTCCTTCACGTCAGGCAGGTGTTTGACCCATTCAGTATTCGCTTCCCGCTCCAGCATAATGCTGCGGGCACGCATGAGTGCCACGGCAATGGTGTAGGTCCAGAAGGCCAGGGCCATGATGAGCATGCCCCAGAGCATGGTGCTGGCCATGCTCGGTGATTTGGTCAACGACACCGAGGCGCCCTGATGCAGGGTGTTCCACCATTTGACCGAGAAGTAGATGATGGGCACATTGACCACGCCAACCAGCGACAGCAGGGCACCGGCGCGGTCGGCACGGCGCGGGTCGTCAATGGCGGCATGCAAGGCCATATAGCCGAGGTATAGGAAAAACAGAATCAGTTCGGAGGTCAGGCGGGCATCCCAGACCCACCAGGCACCCCACATGGGCTTGCCCCAGAGCGCACCTGTCCACAGTGACAGAAATGCGAACAATGCACCCGTCGGTGCTAAAGCACTGGTCATCATGCCGGAGAGACGGGTATTAAAAGTCAGGCCAAGCAAAGACCAGAACGCCATAATGCAGTAAATGAACATGGACATCCAGCTGGCAGGCACATGGATGAAGATGATGCGATAGCCTTCACCTTGCTGGGCATCTGTTGGCGCAACAAAAAAACTGATGTAAAGACCAATGGCACCGAGGATGGCGGTTAGTGCCCAGAAAACAGGGATGAGCCTGCCAGCAAGTGGATAAAAGGTGCTGGGTGCGCTGTACTTGAACCAGTTAATCATGATGCTATTTTATTCCAACGAAATACGAAGTGCCGCTGTCGTGGCCCACGGTGAAAAGGCGGCGGCCAGAATGAGCAGGGCGCCGAGCAACGACAGATGACCATCGGCTCCGAGGCCGGCTATATAGGATTCTACGGCGCCAGCACCAAAGATGAGTGTGGGGATGTAGAGCGGTAGCACCAGCAAAGAAACCAGCAGCGCGCTACCGCGAGCGCCCAGTGTCAGTGCGGCACCAATCGCACCAATGAACGACAGCAGCGGTGTGCCGATCAGCAAGGTGAGCATGAGAATACCGATGGCGTCTGCGGGTAGATCAAACTGCAACCCGATGACGGGCGCGAGTAATACTAGAGGCAAGCCGCACACCAGCCAGTGGGCCGTAATCTTGCCGGCAATCAGAATACTCAAGGGTTCAGGTGACAGCACCATTTGTTCCAGCGTGCCGTCGGCGTGGTCTGCAGCAAAGAGACGCTGTAGGCCGAGCAGGGTCGCCAGTAATGCGGCGATCCACATGGCCCCGGGCGCAATTTTGCGCAGGAGATCGGGTTCTGGCCCAATGCCTAGGGGGAGCAGGGTGGTGACGATCACAAAAAAGAACAGCGCCGTGAGCACCTCGGTCTTACGTCGCATGACCAGCAGCAGATCACGTTGCAAGGCGGCAAGGTAAGCGGACAGAATCGGCATCAGCGTGGCATCGACAGGTTAAGAATAAAGCCCGGGGCTGCCTGACCCAGATCGGGTGTCTGGTGGCTGGTCAAGACCAGCATGCCGCCATTGGCCAGGTGGGCTTTGAGCACAGTTTGCACATCAGCAATGGCGTTGACGTCCAGGGCATTGAATGGCTCATCCAGAATCCACAGCTTGGCTGGGCGTAATAGGGCGCGGGCGAGAAGGCCACGACGTTTCTGTCCTGCGGATAACACCCGTGCTGGTAGATGCTGACGCTTGGCAAGTCCCATGCGGGTCAGCGCATCACGGATAGCCGTATCGGAGACTTTGACACCATCCATGGTCAGTTGTGCACGCAGATTTTCGGTGAGCGTCAGGTCTTCCTTGAGACCGGCATGGTGGCCGATGTAAAGCAGATCCTGGTGAAACAGGCGACGCTGTTTACCAATCGGTAGATTTTGCCAGAGCACCTCGCCTTCGGAAGGGAGCGTCAGGCCAGCCAGAATGCGCAACAGGCTGGTTTTTCCAGCGCCGTTTTCACCTTGCAGGTAAAGCCACTGACCATGATCCAGCTGTAACGTCAGATCCGCAAAGAGCGTCTGATTGCCACGAACGCAGCGTAGGTTGCGGGCAATAAGTGCGCTGGTCTGCATATCAGCCTAGCACCGTATCCAGGGTCATCATGAGCGCAAAGCCGACAATGAGTCCGACCGTGGCGAATTTCTGATGCCCGTTACGGTGAGTTTCAGGAATAACTTCATTGGACACGACAAAAATCATGGCGCCAGCCGCCAGACCCAGGCCCACGGGGTAGGCAATGGCCAGTCCACTGGATAAGGTGAGGCCAATGATTGAACCCAGGGGCTCCAAGAGACCGGTCAGTGAGGCGATGCTGACCGCTTTCAGCGGGCTATAGCCGACGCTGCGTAGCGCCATCACCACCGCCAGACCTTCGGGGATATCCTGCATGGCAATCGCCGAGGTCAGTGGAATGCCGACTTGCAGATCGCCCTGGGCAAAACTGACACCGATAGCCATGCCCTCCGGAAGATTATGCAGCGCGATGGCCAGAACAAACAGCCAGATCCGGCTGAGCCGATGGGATTCAGGGCCGTACGTGCCGGTTTTGGTATGTTCATGCGGTGTAAATTCGTCCATGCCCAGCATCAGCATGACACCCAGTGCCATCCCCAATACCACCGACATGGCACCCAGAAAGGCGTGTCCGGTGATGGCATCACCCGCTTTGATACCGGGCAGAATGAGTGAAAACGAGCTCGCGGCCAGCATCATGCCGGCAGCCAGGCCAAGCAGTCCATCTTCAATGCGTTGTGGCAGTGCCTTGAGAAAGAATCCCGGTACAGCCCCCACAGTGGTCAGTGCGAATCCGGCCAAGCCGCCCCAGAGGGCGTAACGCATGTGCGTCACGGTGTTGCCCGTGAGCACATCGTGCAGCCCACCGAGAAAGAGCAGTAAAACTGCCAGACACGACACCACCAAGCCGGTCGCCGTGATCGGGTGTGCCTCGACGTGACGCCACAAGGCATGCTGTCGTACGGAACTGGGGAAACGACCAGATAATGCCATCAGGCCGCCATCTGGTTACGAAAGTTACAAAAACTCATAAGTGATATCGTACCGGAGGGGGCGCATCCCGTCATCTTTGTTTATCCGCTCATGGCCCATGAATGCTTTGCTGCGCTGCGTTAGAATGGGTCCATGAGACATATGAAGGACGATATTTGTGACGGATTGAGTGGGCTGAGTGAGGCCGTTCGGCGTTTGCGTGGCGAATCCGATGATCCGCTCATGCGGTGCTTGAGAGCTTTTAGCGATGCCGAAGCGAATGATCTGGAACTTCTGAAGCCGCTTTTCGGCGCGTTGCGGCCACATCGTGGTGAGTCGGTTGATGCTGCCGTTGAGCGCTTTAACCGGATGGTCGTCCTCCTGCGGGAGGACCCTGCACTGGCAGCCAGCTTCCGACGACATTTTGTCGGTTTCTTCACGCACCGCCGCATGATCGGATTTTTTGCCGATAGTGGCATTCTGCCAGCGACCGGTTTTTTCTCTGAATGGTCGCGCATGCTGGTACACCGCGTGTTGCCCGCGGTGCCGGACGAGCGCGATGTTAAAGATTGTTTACATGTTTTCCTGACACATCCGGACGACTGGCAGTGGCTAGCGGCGATTCCACAGGAGTCGATAATGCGCTTCTGGCAGCTGCAGGCGCCAGCCGATGAAATGGAAACCGAGGATTGGCAGCAGCTGATCCGCGAGCTGCTTGATGCCATCCGACTACTGGCCCACCGGGTCAGTGGCCTGGGTATGGATTCGGCCCTACTCAATGCGTCGACGCATCTTGAGAATTTTGCCCCCAGTTTTCTGGAACTGCCGTCTGAGGCCCAGCATTACTATCAATCCCTACAAGCCCACTTTGCCGATCCGGCGGTGCCGCCGGATGATGGACGGCATTTGCTGGTGTTGGCAGCGCAATGCCTTGATGGCCTGCAGCGGGCACGACGTTATTTTCTGAATGCGGGCACCAGCCTGCATATGACCTATCTGCTGACACGTTGCCAGCAGAGCTTGGAGCGTCTGGCCGAACTGGTCACGATGATGAACACCTTTTTGCAATCAACCGCCGTGTCCGAGGCGTTGCTGGAAGAAAGTGGTGTCGAGCCCGCTACACAAACTAAAGCGACACCAGTAACTCCGGGCAGTCGCCTGGCCAGTGAAGAGGCTCGTGCATTGAAAGTTTGGGCTAAATTTGTGCATCAGGCCATGGTGGCGGAAAACCGACGTAACAACTTTGCCGATTACTGGCAACGGTTGTCTGAACTACTGGCTTTGCGCGTGACAGAAAATGCAGCACAGTCTGGCGAGCATTATCTGTGTAGTAATCGTCGGGAATACGGTGCCATGTGGTTATCTGCCATGGGGGCCGGTGTGTTTATTGGGGTGATGGCACTGCTCAAAATATTTGCCGGTGAACTCCATGCACCACTGTTCATGACGGCGGTGATGTACAGCCTGATTTATGGTCTGGGCTTCACCGTCATTTACTTGCTAGGTTTTACGGTCGCCACCAAGCAGCCAGCGATGACCGCACAGACGCTGGTGGGCCAATTATCCAGTATCAATTCCGAAAAGCCAGATGACCTGACGCCCGTGGTGGATCTGATTGCCGCCGTGTTTCGGAGTCAGCTGGCTGCCATTGCCGGCAATATTCTGGTGGCGTTTCCGGTGGCGATCCTGCTGGGTATGGGTCTCGGCCAGTGGCTGGGCGAATCGCCCGTTAGTGCCGACAAGGCGGCGCATCTGCTGCATGATCTGGATATTTTTGGCTGGGCGATTCCGCATGCCGCCCTGGCCGGGGTGTTTTTGTATCTGGCCGGTCTGATCAGTGGTTATTTTGATAACCGTGCCGCGCACAATCAGGTGGGCCCGCGTATTGCCCGTTTGCCATGGCTGCAGCGTCTGGTGGGAAAAGAACGGGCTCATCGGGCTGGCCAATACATCGGCAAACATCTGGGTGGCATGATGGGAAACTTTCTTTTTGGTTGTATGCTGGGTTCTGCTGGGATTGTCGGCGTCATTCTCGGTTTGCCGGTAGATATCCGGCATATTGCGTTTTCCTCCGCTAATTTGGGCTATGTGCTGATCGGTAGTGAGGTCTTACCGGCCTGGCAAACCCTGGCCTGGGCGGCGTTTGGCGTGCTTTGCATCGGGCTGACCAATCTGCTGGTCAGCTTTATGCTGGCCTTGCGTACGGCATTCCGTGCGCGTCGTTTGCAGTTCAGTGGTGCCCGCGTGCTGGGACGGGCTGTCTGGCAGCGTTTTCGAGAAGCCCCCGGTTCCTTTTTTATTCCACCTAAACAGACAGAGTCCTCATGACCCAGTTCTCACCCAATTTCTGGCAGGAAAAATTTGAAACCCGGCAAACCGGTTGGGATCGTGGTCAAGCCAGCCCACAGCTGATGCAGTGGTTGGCAGATGGCCTATTGAATACGCAGCAAACCCCCAGAATCGCCGTGCCCGGTTGCGGTAAAGGCTGGGAAGTTGCAGCGCTCAGCGAAGCCGGCTTTGATGTCACAGGATTGGATTACACGCCCGCCGCCGTGACGGAAGCCCGGCAACGATTGCAGGCAGCCGGTCTAGCGGCTCAGATCGTGCAGGCAGATGTGCTGGTCTATACACCGGAGCAGCCCTTTGATGCGGTTTACGAGCAGACCTGTTTATGTGCCCTAACACCGGATAGCTGGGTAGCGTATAGCCAGCAACTGGCCCGGTGGATTCGGCCGGGTGGTCGTCTGTATGCGCTGTTTATGCAAGTGCAACGTCCAGGTAGTGCACAGGGATTGGTCGAAGGGCCGCCCTTCCACTGTGATATCAACGCCATGCATGCCCTGTTTGACCAGCGCCACTGGCGCTGGCCCGAAGGTGCTCTGACTCAGGTGCCGCATAAGAACAGCCTGTTTGAACTGGCCTGTGTTCTTGAGCGTCGTTAATCCTTAGGCGGTGGCTTCGGCCACTCGCTGCTGGATATGGGCCAGGGCTTCTTCCACTTGATCGACGAGAATCAAACAAATATCACCGGGTTGTAGCTTACTCAATGCGGTATCAATGGCTAGAAACTCGCCTTTGATTTCCTCGATTTCCTTGACCTGATGCGCCTCGTTCAGACCTTCGCGCAGTAGAGCAACGACTTCGCCTTCGCTGCGGCCACGCTGACAGGCATCTTCGTACAGCACCACATGGTCGAAGACGTTACCCAGAATGCGCGTCTGACGACGGATGTCATCGTCGCGTCGATCACCAGCACCACTGATCACCACCGTACGGCTGCGCGCCGGCATCTCATGAATTGTGTCGGCCAGGGCACGAATGGCATCGGGGTTATGACCATAGTCGGCAATCAGAGTGGCGCCTTTGTAGTCAAAACGGTTGAAGCGGCCCGGCACGGTGTTGGCATCACTATTAAAACTGGCCAGACCAGCCACAATCGCCTCCCAGGGAATATCCAGTGCCCAGGCAGCGCCGACGGCGGCCATGACATTTTCAACCTGGAAGGAAATCTGACCACCATCGGTTAGCGGAATGTCTTTCAGCGGTAGACGGACCATGGTCTTGCCCTGGGCGGCAATGATTTCACCGTTTTCGCGATAGATGACGCGATGCCCCTGAGCACGGTGTTTGGCCATAACCGGATGCGCCGCACTTTGGCCGGCGAAGAAGGTGACATTGCCGGTACAGAAGCGGGCCATCCGGGCGACGAGCGGATCGGCCGCATTCAGTACAGCGGTGCCTTCGGCGCAAACGTTCTGCACGATGACGCGTTTGACGGCGGCCAGTTCGGCGGCCGTATTGATGAAGTTCATGCCCAGGTGATCGCCTTCGCCAATATTGGTGATGACGGCCACGTCGCAGCGGTCAAACCCCAGGCCTTCACGTAACACACCACCGCGGGCGGTTTCCAGTACGGCGGCATCCACATCCGGGTGGCCAAGCACGTTGCGGGCGCTGCGCGGGCCGCTGCAATCCCCGGTGTCGATCAGACGGCCATTGGCGTAGACGCCATCCGTTGTTGTCATACCGATCCGCTTGCCGGTTTGGGCAATCAGGTGGGCTGTTAGTCGGATGGTGGTGGTTTTACCGTTGGTGCCGGAAACCGCCACGACCGGAATACGGCCGTTGTCGCCGGGGGCGAACATCTGGCGAACAATGGCTTCACCGACCGGACGACCTTTACCGTATGACGGGCTGAGGTGCATGCGCAGGCCGGGAGCCGCATTAACTTCCACGATGCCGCCGCCTTGTTCCTGCAGTGAGCGGTAGACGCTGTCACACACAACATCAACGCCGCAGATATCCAGACCCACCATGTGCGCGGCAGCGACCGCGCTGGCGGCCATATCGGGGTGGACATCATCGGTCACATCAGTGGCGGTGCCACCGGTGCTCAGGTTGGCATTCTTGCGCAGGTTGATGCGAGCGCCACGCGGTGGCACCGACTCCGGCGTCATTTGCTGTTCTTCCAGTGTCGCCAGACCAATGGCATCGAGGCGGATCTTACTCAGCGACGTGGCGTGGCCGTCCCCGCGTAATGGATCGCTATTGATCACATCCACCAGCTGTCGGATGGTGTGCTGACCATCGCCAATCACAAAGGGCGGATCACGGCGGGCGGCGGCAACGAGTTCATTGCCCACCACCAGCAGGCGGTAATCATGACCAGGCAGGAAACGTTCGACGATGACATCATCGCTGATCTTGTAGGCAACCTCAAAGGCGGCGGTGATCTGCTCCACCGTTTGCAGGTTGACGGCAACCCCTTTGCCCTGGTTGCCATCGCGTGGTTTAACCACGACCGGGCCCTTGATCCATTCGGCAGCTGCCAGCGCATCTGATAGCGTGTTGACGACGCGGCCCTGGGGTACCGGCACGCCAGCCGAGTAGAGGAGGGTTTTGGTGAGGTCTTTATCTTGCGCGATCGATTCGGCAATGGCGCTGGTGTGGCTGGTTTCCGCTGCCTGAATGCGCTTCTGCTTGCTACCCCAGCCCAGTTGGACCATGCTGCCTTCTGTCATGCGACGATAGGGGATGCCCCGGGAGACCGCCGCATTGACAATACTGCCCGTGCTCGGGCCCAGGCGTAGATCTTCATCCAGTTCATTCAGCTCGTGTAGCGACGCATCCAGATCGAACATCCGATCGTCCAGTGCGGCTTGGCAGAGCTTCATAGCATGTTCAAAGGCCAGCTTGCCGACGGCTTCTTCCGTGTATTCCACGATCGTGATGTAGGTACCTTTTTCCGGTGTCTGCACGGTACGGCTGAAGGTCACCGGGCAACCGGCGGCGGCTTGCAGGCCGAGCGCAGCGACTTCCAGGGCATGGGCCAGCGTCAGCGGCTCGTTGTGGCCGCTGGCGATGAGGGGCCCCATCTGTGGAAAGCGCGAACGCAATCGTGTTTCAAAACCGGCCAGATTGGTAATCTGGCACTCATCTTCGGTGCAGTTGATCAGCGCTTCGATCATGGTGTGGCGACCCCAGAGGTTGGGACCGCGCAGTGCGCGCAGGCGAACAATGTCCATGGATTACTGGTGTGTAAAAGTTTGGATACCGGTGCTCATGATCTCTCGTGAGAGATTCATGGCAACGCCGACGCCAACGGCGGCCAGAATACTTTCCAGCGTATCGCCGCGCAGTTGCAGTAAGGGAATGCTGTTGATGGCCATCAACGGTTCGATGCTGTCACCCTGAGCCAGAATGATCTGGCCGTCACGACTGAACACGGCACGACCACCCTTGGCCAGGTGTTCCCGTAACGGGGCAGGATCGCCATAACGGCTGAAGAAGATTACCTCGCCCTGACACAGGCGGGCCATGTCGGTGACTTCGGTGTCATCCGCATTAAGGACGGCGGCACCGCTCGGCAGCACCACATCAACCTGGGTACGCATCACCTTCCAGATGCCAACCTCGTCTTCGATCGAACACTCAGGTACGGTGTCGGTGGGGTCCAGATTGGTGACCACGCCGACGGTACAGCAGCGATAGGGCAGACCATGGTTAAGAATGACGCGATTGTCGTTTTCAATGATCGCGACTTTGACCTGACGGTTGAGCATCAGGCGGTGGCCGCTCTCCCAGTTGGCACAATCACGAGCATCAATCTGCCGCTGGTTGAAGTACATCCCTTTGCTGCAAGCCAGGCCAACGCCATCGTTGGTCAGGTGCAGAATGCTGGCTACCAGTTCAGCCACAATCGACTTGCCACGCGAGCCGGCAATGCCGACGATGGGCAGATTAAAATCCTGCTCTAGCGGGAATAAATAATCGACAATCGCTTCACCTACCGGACGGGGATTGCCCGCCGACGGACGCAAGTGCATCAGCAGGCCGGGCCCGGCATTCACTTCGACGATGGCACCGCGTTGTCCTGCCAGCGGTTTACTGATGTCCTCGCAGACGAGGTCAATACCGGCCACGTCCAGACCCACCACGCGGGCAGCCAGTGCGACCGTTTCCGCCACATCCGGGTGAACCTGATCGGTAATATCGATCGAAACGTTGCCGTTGCGCTGGATCAGCACATCACGGTTCTTGTCTGGCACCGATTGCGCGGTCAGGCCTTGGCGTTCCAGCTCCAGACGTACGGCAGAATCGACGCGTACAAAATTGAGGGTGTTTTCTTCGGCAGGTCCACGACTCGGGCTGCTGTTGATCTGCGTCTCGATCAGCTGTTCGATGGTCGACTGGCCATCACCGGTGACAAAGGCAAAGTCACCCCGTGCTGCGGCAACCATTTTGCCGCCCACGACCAGCAGGCGGTGCTCGTTGCCCTGGATAAAGCGTTCGACAATGACGCTGCTGCCTTCTTTGTCGGCGACCGCATAGGCGGTCCGGACTTCCTGTTCGGTCAACATGTTGGTGAAAACGCCACGGCCGTGGTTGCCATCAGAGGGTTTAACCACCACAGGCAGGCCAATATCCTGAGCGGCTTCCCAGGCATCATCGGCGTTTTCAACGACCATGCCTTCCGGCACCGGCACACCACAGGCCTTGAGCAGGCTCTTGGTTAGATCCTTGTCGCGGGAAATCGTTTCGGCAATAGCGCTGGTCTGATCGGTTTCGGCCGTCCAGATACGACGCTGTTTGGAACCATAGCCCAGCTGGACGAGGTTGTTGTCGGCCAGACGAATGGTCGGAATATTACGGGCCATGGCGGCCGTGACAATACTGCCGGTGCTCGGGCCGAGAAGGCGGTCTTCCGCCAAATCCTTCAGGTCTTCAACGGTTTGAGTCACATCGAACGGGCGATCTTCGATGGCGGCCATGATCAGGTCACGTGCGGCAAAGAGCGCCTGTTTCGTAACCTCATCGTTGAGGTTGTGCACGATCAGCTTGTACAGACTGCGGCGATTGGCTTCGCGGGCGCGGCCAAAGCCGCTCTGAACGCCGGCCATGCCGAGCAGCTCCAGGGTGACATGTTCCATGATGTGCACTGGCCAGGTGCCTTCGTGCAGTCGGCGCACAAAGCCGCCGTATTCTTCATAGCTGCAGCGGTGTTCCATCAGTCCGGGCAGCCAGGCCACCAGTCGTTCAGGCAAACCCGGAATCTTGTCGGACGGAAAGTCTTCCAGATCGCCGATGTCGACCCATGCCTCGATGATCGGTATATAGAAGTCCGTCCACATGTTCGGACCGTATATATACTTTATGTCTATGATTTCAATCGATTTGTGGCTCATGTTGGCTGCAGATGTCTCAAGATTCTGAGCGGTGTTACCTGTTCCGGACAGAAAGGGTGATATTTCGGTGCAATGTCATGTCATTGTAAACAGAAACCGTATGCCCCGTGTGCCTCATAACGCACCAGTTGGGTAACGGATGACGGGATATCAATCTTTCCTCAGAAAAGCCGATACCGTGTCAGCCAAACAGCGGGGCCGTGCGTTTAAACTGGCAGAATTCGAGGATCCGGATCACCGGACCGTTAATGACCGTCAGACCATCACAATTGAACTCTCAAGCTTACCCCGTGCAGACCATGGCGTCTGCTCAGGCCGCCACTCAGGTGCCTGAACTATGGCAGCCGGCCGTGCGTGCCCATCTGGTTGATGGCGAAACGCTGCTGGCTACCATCGAAACCGATCTGGATGATCAGCTGCAGTTTTCTCGCGGCCTGATTGTTTTGACCAATCAGCGGCTCAGCGCGTTGTCCCCGCAGGGGGTCTGGTCAGCATGGCCGCTTACGGCCGAACTGGTTTTGAAACTGGGGGATCACGCCGGGATTGCCACGCTGGATCTGCTGACACCCTCGGCCCGTCTGGCCCGTTGGCGCTTTACCCTCGCTCAGAATCCGGCGGCGCTGCGTCTGGTACGCCAGCTCGACACACTGCGGCAGAAAACAGGCGCGGTCGTGGCCGATCATGAAGAGGCCGATGAGCCGGCGCTGTGCCCCAACTGTTGGGTACCGCTGCCGCCCGATCAGGATGAATGCCCGGCCTGCTATAGCGAGAATTTGAGCTCGCCGTCGACCTGGACGCTACTGCGCCTTGGGCGCTTTGCCAAGCCCTATAAAAAAGAGCTCCTCATTGGTTTTGTGCTAACGCTGCTAGGAACCGCCGCCACACTGGTGCCACCGTATCTGACCATGCCGCTGATGGATAAGGTCCTGATTCCCTTTCAGAATGGTAAGAATATTCCCGTCGGGCTGACGCTCATGCTGCTTGGCGGTCTGCTGGCGAGCGCCATCGTGGCCTGGGGGCTGGGTTGGGCGCGCACCTACATTCTGGCCTTAGTCAGTGAACGTATCGGCGCTGATTTGCGGACAGCCACCTACGACCACCTGCTCAAGTTGTCACTGGAGTACTTTGGCGGCAAGCGGACGGGTGACCTGATGGCACGAATCGGTAACGAGTCGGATCGTATCTGTGTCTTCCTCTCACTGTATGCGCTGGATTTCGCCACCGATGTCGTCATGATTCTAATGACGGCCGCCATTCTGGTGTCAATTGACCCGTGGCTGGCGTTGGTGACGCTCGCGCCGCTGCCGATGATTATGTGGTTGATTCATCTTGTGCGTGACAAGCTGCGATTCGGTTTTGAGAAGATCGACCGCATGTGGGCTGAAGTCACCAGCGTGCTGGCCGATACCATTCCCGGAATTCGTGTGGTTAAGGCTTTTGCCCAGGAGCAGCGCGAGTCGGTACGCTTTCGGACGGCCAACGCCCATAATCTGGCAATTAATGATCGCGTCAATAAAGTCTGGAGCATGTTCACGCCGACTGTGACATTGCTGACAGAAATCGGTCTACTGATCCTATGGGCCTTTGGCATCTGGCAAGTGGCGCATCACCATATTACGGTGGGTGTGCTAGTGGCCTTCCTGGCGTACATTGGTCGCTTCTACACGCGTCTGGATTCGATGAGTCGTATCGTCTCGCATACCCAAAAAGCAGCGACCGGCGCTAAGCGGATCTTTGATATTCTGGACCATGTGTCGAGCGTGCCGGAGCCGATCAATCCGGTACATATTGATAAGGTCTCGGGCCGTATCGATATTAACCGAGTTGGTTTCCGCTACGGTAATCGAGCCGTACTGCGTGATGTGAGCCTCAACATCCAGCCGGGTGAGATGATCGGCTTGGTGGGGCATAGTGGTTCAGGCAAGAGCACACTCGTTAACCTGATTTGCCGTTTTTATGATGCCTCTGAGGGCAGCATTAAAATCGATGGGGTAGACATCCGTTCCATCCCCGTTTCTGAATATCGTCAGAATATCGGTCTAGTGTTACAGGAGCCTTTCCTGTTTTTCGGCACCATTGCCGAAAATATTGCCTATGGCAAACCCAACGCCACCCGGGAAGAAATTATTGCCGCGGCGCGGGCGGCCCATGCCCATGACTTTATTCTGCGTTTGCCGCACGGCTACGACTCCATCGTCGGCGAGCGCGGCCAGGCACTATCGGGTGGCGAGCGTCAGCGTATCTCCATTGCGCGTGCGCTGCTGATTAACCCGCAGATCCTGATTCTGGATGAAGCCACCTCGTCGGTGGATAGCACCACCGAGAAGGAAATCCAGAAAGCCCTGGATAATTTGGTGCAGGGGCGGACCACCATTGCCATTGCCCACCGCCTATCGACGCTGCGCAAGGCGAATCGACTGATCGTGCTAGATCGCGGCCAGATCATTGAAGAAGGCTCGCATGATGATTTGATGGTGCGTGATGGTACTTACCGTCGCATGGTGGAAACACAGGCGCGCCAAGAAGCGGAAGATAAAGCCTCGGCCATGGCCCCGTTGGGAGCAAATCTATGACGAATGATCTGCATCCCCTGCAGCGGGGTTATCAGCTGCGCCAGGATGCCTTCGGCAATCTGGATCTGGTCTGGTCGGATGGTCAGGTCGTTGAACGGGTCACCCCGGTGCGTGCTTTTCCTTTTTCCGATCCGGAGCAGGGTTTGTCGCTGGTCGATAGTGAAGGGCATGAAGTCTTATGGCTGGACAGCATTAATCAATTGAAAGCGGCCGATCGGGTGCTGGTTGATGAAGCCTTAGCCAGCCGCGAGTTCATGCCCGTGATTACGCAAATCGAGAGTGTTTCTTCCTTCAATACGCCCAGTACCTGGCAGGTGCAAACGGCGCAGGGCAAGACCCAACTGGTCCTGAAAGGCGAAGAGCACATCCGCCGTATTCACGGCATGGGTGGGAATACGCTGCTGATTTCGGACAATCACGGAATTCAGTTCCTGATCCGTGATCTGGCCGCGCTGGACAAACACAGTCGCCGCCTCTTGGATCGATTCCTCTGATTTGATCCTGTGAGTACTGAATCGCCTTGCATGAACTGTGGCGCCTGCTGCGCCATGTACCGCGTATCGTTCTACTGGGCCGAGGCGGATGATGCACCGGGCGGCTGGATACCCGTTGAAACCACCGAGCAACTCACGCCCAGCCTGCGCTGCATGCGTGGTACCAGTAGCAAAACCCCGCGCTGTGAACAGCTGAAAGGCGCGATCCCCGGGGCACTCTGTGGCATTTACGAAAACCGCCCCTCGGTATGTCGTGAGTTAGAACCCTACGACGCAGACGGCAAACCCACCGACCAGTGCACGCGGGCGCGTGCGGTGTATGGCCTCGCTGCCTTGGTCGGTGTATAAATCAGGTATGTGTATTTTGTGAGAGCGTCGCCATGAAGCGTCGATTAAGCACTCTAATATGTAGCGGAGGACTGGTTCTTGCCCCGCTATTGATGACTTATGCTGCTGTAACTCAGGCCCAGGAGGGCTTGGCCGGTGTGCCGCCTATGCAGGTCAAACAAGTCGCACCCAATAGTTACTATGTGCAAGGTTTGGCCGAGCTGGGTTCATCAGCGAATCAGAACTTCATTTCCAACGCCGGATTTGTCATCACGCCGGTAGGCGTGGTGGTGATTGATGCGCTGGGTTCACCGGAATTGGCACGGCGGTTGATTACCCAAATCCGCAAGATCACCGATAAGCCTCTGAATACGGTGATTGTGACGCATTACCATGC